>JAEEGF010179375.1_pt1 | contig 95071 bp, 63 predicted proteins | sample 9134171 | NCBI WGS metagenome assembly JAEEGF01 (sample SAMN16246542, study PRJNA631951) | gut metagenome | biome: gut microbiome; feature: rumen; material: AP-attached | host: Bos | place: Iran: Karaj | collected 2018-10
ATCCATTGACCTTACGGGATGAACTTATGTTCATTATCCAAGAATAATAGAGTTGGTAAATTGCCGAATGATCTTTCCTGCTTTTATATCTTGACAGGAGACACAACATAATAGCGATTGTAGAGAACTTAGAAAGGTTAAATTAAGTGCATGGACTGTTGGTGTAGGTGTTTTTTCGGGATGCAGCTCACTTACTGATATTGAAATAACTCCTTCTTTTCTGGCCTTAAATTCGTATGAAATACCCCTAAGCTTTTTTGCTGGGTGTAAGAGTTTAGAGAAGTTAACGATTCCTGAAGGTATTACAAAGATTTGTAAATCAGCTTTTTGGGGATGCGAAAGTCTCAGATCTATTGGACTGCCTGAAAGTCTGACTGTTATAGAGGATGGGGCTTTTTCGCGTTGTACAGGACTGAATGATATAAAATTACCCGATAATCTTAAAGAGATTGGTATAGAAGCGTTTTCTTTTTGTAGAAATCTTAAGGAGATAAGTGTTCCTGAGAGTGTTGAAAACATTTCGCCTTTTGTTTTCTGGGAGTGTACAACACTTAAAGATGTCAGGCTTCCTGATTCATTAAAAAATATCTGGGACGGGGCTTTTAGAAACTGTACTTCCCTTGAGTCCCTGAAGATACCAGAAAACGTTGTTTCGATAGGGGCTGAAGCATTCAGAGATTGTTTAAATTTAAAAAGTATAAATCTTCCTCAAGGTATAACAGCCATCGGTGACGGTTTATTCTGGGGATGTAATTCTCTTACTGAAATATCTTTTCCTCTTATATATTCTTATAGTCATCCTAAGTTTTACGATCACTGGTACGATAGGTATAACGACTCGGATATGTCAATTTATGGAAGATATGAGACACAGCGCTATCTAGGAGGAGTGACTGATTATTACGATGGTTATAATAAAGATTTTATTCAGAGAAATTCTAATAAAACAGATATATACTCGATTCCTAACGCTTGTTTTTATGGATGTAAGAACTTAAAAACGGTTACAATTGCTGATGGAATAGAAAATATAGGTAATCTTGCCTTTTGTGGATGCAATAGCCTTGAAGAGATAGTTATTCCTGACAGTGTCGAAACCTTGGGTCATGAGGTTTTTAATGACTGTACATCCCTTAAGAAAGTAGTAACCGGCAATTCTGTTAAAATAATACATGATTCATTATTTAAGGATCTTCCTTCCCTTGAGAAAGTTATTATCGGTAATTCTGTAGAAGAAATTGGCTCGTATGCTTTTAGAGGATTAAATAAATTAACCGGGACGCTGGAGCTTCCTTCCTCTGTTAAAAAGATAGGTTTCGGGGCGTTCATGGAATGTACAAATATTAAGAAAATTGTTCTGCCTCAGGAACTTGAAGTTTTACATGACCAGACTTTCAGGGGGTGCTCTTCTCTTAAAGAGCTTGCTTTGCCACAAAGCATTACAATAATACCTTCGCAGCTCTGCATGGGTTGTAAGCAACTTGAAGAAGTTATTATTCCGCAAACTGTTACTGCAATTTACAGCTTTGCATTCAGGGATTGTGCAATAAAGACCGTATCAATTCCTGCCTCTGTTGTAAGTGTTGATCTAACATGTTTTGCAGGCTGTACGGAACTTGAAAGTATTAATGTAAATGAATTGAATCCGGTGTATAAGTCTATAGCCGGAGTTCTGCTTAGACAAATTGAGAATGAGTTAAGACTTATTTTATGTCCTGAAGGAAAGGCCGGTGAATATATAGTTCCTGCTGGTGTAGAGGTTATTGGACGAGAGGCCTTTATGAATTGCCGTAAAATTACTTCTGTACTTTTATCTGATGAATGTTACAGAATATACCCAAAAGCTTTTTCCGGGTGTACAAAATTGTCGTCAGTTGTATTCCCACATCCTGAGGGGTGGGAGTTAAATCGATTTGTTTTTCTTTCTGAGGAGGATCTTTTAAATCCTTTTCTGGCAGCAGAATATTTGAAAGGACAGTATGTGGATGTGGATTGGAGCAATTCTGAATTGGAATTAATTGTCTGGTTATGAGTTAAAAATGATGATGTATAAAGGAGTTACCTGAGGTGAATTGTAAACGACTTATGCAGGAACAATCCTTGATGACACACTCAGGGCAAATCGCTATAATAGCCACATAAATATTTATCCGCAAACGCGGACTGGAGCATTTTAATGGCAATTGATTACAAAGATTCAGGTGTTGATGTTGAAGAAGGTTACAACGCTGTAAACGAATACAAGGTTCATGCAAAGCGCACCCGCATTCCGGGGCTTTTATCTGACCTTGGAAGTTTTAACGGCATGTTTGAAATTCCAAAGGGGCTGCGTCATCCTGTTGCCGTTTCCGGAACTGACGGTGTAGGTACCAAACTTGACATTGCCTTCCAGATGGGAAAATACGACACTGTTGGAATCGACTGTGTTGCCATGAGCGTAAATGACATCCTGTGTTCAGGCGTTCAGACTTCTTTCTTCCTTGATTATGTTGCCTGCGGCAAGCTTGATGCAAAGGTTGCAGGCCAGCTTGTAAAGGGAGTTGCAGACGGCTGTGTGGACGCAGGCTGTGCCCTTTTAGGCGGCGAAACTGCCGAAATGCCTGATTTTTATGACATCGGAAAATACGACCTTGCAGGTTTCGGCGTAGGCTTCGGTGATAAAAAAAAGATGATTACCGGCCAGAAAATCGAAGCAGGCGACGTTTTAATCGGTCTTTCTTCCACAGGCTGCCACTCAAACGGCTATTCTCTGGTTCGTAAGCTTGTTAAGGATTTTAACGAGGACTTTAACGGAAAACCTATCGGAGAAACTCTTCTTACTCCAACCCGTATTTACGTACGCCCTGTAATGGACGTCCTTAAAAAGTTCGGAAAATCAGTTCACGGTATGGTTCATATTACAGGCGGCGGTTTCTACGAAAATGTTCCCCGCATGTACGCTAAAGGTGCAAACCTTGTTTCAGTAATCAAAAAGGACAGCTGGGAAAAGCCTGCAATTTTTGATGAACTTATCCGCCGTGGTGCAGACGCCGAAGGCATGTGGGGCACCTACAACATGGGAATCGGTCTTATCCTTGCAGTTAAAGCAAAGGACGCAGACAAAATCATAGCCCGCTTTAACGAAAAGGCAGCTTCTTTTGCAACAGACGTGCACAAAAAACTCGGCATTCCGGACATGAAGGCTTACAGAATCGGCTACGTAAAGGCCGCAGACCACGACCTTGGCACAGAACTCAAGGGCAGCCATGAAGCAACCATACTGGAGTAGGGCGTCGTAAAAATTACCTCCTGTAATTTTTACTTAGCGGGTTTTGCAGGACAAAACCCGTAACTGGCTGTTTTTATCACAATGCGGCATCCGTGCCGCGACACTGAACACCGGCGGAATCTTTGTTTTCCTCCGGTTTTTTTTTTTTGCTTTTCGGGGGTCTCCCGCGCCTTCCGGCGCGGGCCGGGCTCTTGCTGCAACTCCTCGCTTCGCTGCGGTGTTTCCGCCACGATCCCTGACCCGTTAAATCCCAATATTTCCTCATATTCTTCTAAAACTCTGAAAATTTTCTTAGAATGTGTTATAAATTTAAGAAACAGTTATTTTGAGGGTGTTTATGATTAAGAACGCATTAAAGAAACTTCTCCCTACATTTATGATGATGGGGGGGGGTATTAGTTTGTATAGTATTCTCAGGATGTGAGAGCTTTATGAACGGGGCAGACCTTAAGACAAAAGTTGATGAGCAGATTTCACTTGCGAATGCAAAGGAAGATTCCCTCATTGTCAGTGTAAGAAGTGCCAACTATGGAGTTATAGTACAGGAAGGAACCAACACTGTTAAGGAGGGCATCCCCTATCAGCTTAATTTTTCGATGAACAGTGATTATGCCCTCAAAAAGTGGGTTGCCTATTACGAAGGAACAGATCCTGATGACGAAGCAAATCAGCTTTCAGAAGAATATGTAGCCTTCTCAGATTCTGTATCAGAAAACGGTTCTGAGACGGTCAGCGTTACCGTTAAAAAACGTGACAGCGATAAGAGTATTGTAGTCTCTCCTGTGTGTATTTTAAGGCCGAAGGTTACTTTTTTTGCAGATGAAGGTAGACAGATACCAAGAAGATCTCAGGTAACCGTTCAATTCAGTGAACCTGTTCTTTTGGACCAGATTACAGGTGAATTGTATTTCAATGATAATCAGAATTGCGGAACCTGTGCACTGTTGGCAAATACGGATCAGGTTGAAATAAGGCTAAGAGCACATAAAGGAGATTTAAAGTACATAACTGGAAACAACTGTTTTAATGCAGAACTTACAGGAAGATATTTAACGCTTAGACATCTGGCAGCAATTGCGTCGGATACTACGGATAATACAGAGGTTGTACTGGCTGATGGAACTAAGATTCCTGTGGAAGATGGTAGTTTATATAACAAAATAAGACTTGGGTACGGCCTGATGTATGTTGAGGTTGTCGTTCATTCTGGTTTACAGGGTGAAGAAACAGGTACAGTATCATTAAAGGATTATGTATGCAGTTTCTATCTTTCTCCTGTAGAAGATACTGAAGCTCCGGTTTACGGGGATATAAGGTATTATATGCCTGAGCAGAATTATATCCTTTATGATGGACTTGCAAATTCAGACTGGGTAGTACAGGAGAGATTATATCAAAAAGAAGATATTTATAATGATAATTGTTCAGATGCCCAGTTGACAATTGATTACTATGACTTTGTAAATAATGCAGCAGATTTTGTTGCATATAGTGAATGTCAGCAAGGATTTACCAATAAGAAGATTTATGGCGAGCCGTCTTGGTTTCCGGCACGCATAAAGGATAAATTTATTTTTTACTGTTATGCAGAAGATATGCAGAATGATGGTGATTTTGTTAACGCCAATTCTTCAAATATGGATGCTATAGAATATGAATTATACAGAGTAGCAGACAATAATGGTACTTTTAATAATCTAGATCCACTGCTTGTTTATAGTGCTTATTACGACGTTTCTAATTCTGGTAGTATACGTGAACAGTCGGTAGAATATAAGCAGGGATATATCCATCATGAGAAAATCGATTCCAGATATGATTTTTATGATGATGAAACTAATGAAAACTCTGTAAAAAAACTTGTTAAAGAAACAGGCGGAGTAGGGCTCAATATGGAACTGAAAGACTTTCCTGACGGGCTTTATTGCCTTGAAACTCATTTAAGGGATAAGGAAGGTAATTCAGGTTCAGATTCAAAGTACCAGTCTTATTATTTGTCTGGAATATATGGATATAGTGGAAATAAAAACTGGCTCTGGCATAATTCACAGTTATGGTTTGTAAAAGATACTGTTCCGCCGGAGGTTTCTGCTTCTGATATACGACGTCCGGCTAAATACTGGTATAATGCACAAAACATAAAGAGTCTCGCGATTCCTAACGATGGTAACTACGGTGGCAGATATGGATACAATGAAACGGGAAGAAAAATATTTGATGCCGGTAATAAATGTTATAATTCATTGTTTGCCTATTGTATCTACAAGCTTGAGGAATTTGAAAAGCCGACAGGACTTGAAAAAATTGGCTGGGCCGAGCCTTATAAAGGTGACTATGTCTTTGAAGACGTATATGGCAGCGGTAACTGGGGTGCTGGAGGACTTTCAGAGGGCTCACACAATATCTACGCTTATGTAAAGGACGACGTAAACAACGTTGGTGAGCTTATTACTCTTGAAGATGCCTTCGGTTATGACAATACGGCACCTGTTGCTGAATCTAGAAGTTTTGACCCTTACATAGTCTATAGTACCTGGATAAATTTATACGTTCAAACTACGGAAAAACTGTCGGGTATAAAGCAGATAAAATATGATGTTGACTGCACTGCGTCGTTTACAACCCAGGTGTGGGCACAGACTGATTCTTCTGGTATTTATAAAGCTTTGGCTTTTTCCGATGATACGGAAAACAAAATAATTACACTGGATAATTCCGTAAATATAGATGAAAAACTGTTTGGAATCTGTTTAACCGGCTGCACTGCTGATAACACTAACAGTGTAACCCTTACCTTTGTTGATGACGCAGGAAATGAAAGTGAGCCTGTTGTGTTTACGATAGAGTAGGGATATGAGGAGCCGGAAGGCTCCTTTTTTAATGTTTGACGAATTTTTAATATTATAATTATAATGATACAAAAAATTTTTATACGGCAAATACTGCTGACAGAAAAGATTTTACTTTTTACTTTTAATCATCCCCCTAAATCTGATCAGATTTAAGAAGAGTTTTCATACCGTTAAGTTTAGTTTTGAACTGACTTAACTGGGTGGTAATTATTAGAAGTAAACCAGTTTTTTGAAGGACTCGTTGTAGAAAAAATAATACTTTTTAATTAAAATCTGAAAATTCCTCTAAACCATGTTATTATTTAAAAATCCGCTGATATTATTCTTTTTTCTTGAGGGAGCTTTATGTTAAAAAGTGTTTCACAAAAACTTTTTTACATTTTATTACTGAAAGGGTTTTTATTTGCTTGTGTGGTATTATCAGGTTGTGAAAATTTTCTTGACGGAACAGACCTCAGAATAAAACTTGACAATCAGATTGCATATACAAATGCTTCAGAATGTAAAGTTGTTGTTTCGCAGGATACAACAGCAGGTATGTTTTTGTCTTCCGGGGAACGTACGGTAAAAACCGGATATGATTTTGATATTCAGTTTAATCTTAATGCAGAAGATTACGTATTGCAAAAAGGCAAAGAGTTCACTGCGGTTTCTGCATATGATGAGGCTGTAAGCCGTGCTGACTGCATTGAGTTTACAATAGATAAGAAAGAAAGTAATTCTGCAGGTGGTATTTATGTTGTAACTGCAAGAGTTATAAAACCTTCAAATGATATTTTAATAAAAGCAAATGCAGTTAAACTGCCTAAAATAATAAGTTTTTCACCTTCTCATAATTCAACCGGTGTAGAGCAGGACAGTACAATTAAAATTATTTTTTCTAAAGCAGTTCAAAACAGTGAGTATTTTAAGAATTTTAACAATATTTCAATTGAAAGCGGAAGTCTGAATCTTATTGATTCTTCAGACTGTTACTTTAATGAACCATTTTTTAATGATGATAATACTGTTTTAAGCATTCCCACAATTAAGGGTAAAAGTATTTTACCGGAAGAGTCAGGAATAGAACTCAAGGATATAACTGTAATTCTGGACCTTTCAAAACTTACTGACAATGACGGTTTTGTTTTTGAAAGCTCAGAGCCTTTTACCTATCGCATTAATAAACATAAAGATAATGTACCTCCGGTAATTAATGAGATTCATCTCTATTCTACGAACGATGCAGATGATTATTTTTACCGTGAACTTACAGATAAAGCGTTTGATAACTGGACTGAATCTGACTTTTATACTAATCATATTTCTAAAGTTAATATTCTTATAAAGGGAAGGGATAATTCTGGCAGCATAAAAGGTGTATATGTAAAAGAAGTCTTTGAGCGTAATGAAAAAAATGAACTTATTAATGAAGTTATTAAAAAAGATTTGTATGGAGAAGACTGTTTTTCAGATGAAAGCGGAAATTTTACGATAAATTTCGATTATGATTTTTTAAGTGAATATAAAGGTATCATTCTTCTGGAAATTTCTCTGGCTGATAATGCCGGAAATGAAAGTCCGGCTTCTTCTTATGAAGTTTTACTGGAAAAAGAACTGGTTTTATCAGCTGAGTGCCGTATGCCGTATGTTTCAAGGAATGCAAATGCTGAATATGTCATACAGACGAATCAAATCACTTTACCTGTGTTTAATGAGCAGACGAAAAGGTACGAATTTTCAAATGTTTTTTCAATCTTTAAGTTTAGTTCGTATAAAATCTGGAATACATATTACGGCAGAAGACTGGTTACTATAATTGCCGAAAATAACAATGATAAAGTAATTGTTCAGGATACACTTGAATGGCAGACAAATTCTTATTTGGATTTTAAAGATAAAGTTAATTCAACCCTGAAGAATTTTGACCCGGAATATCCTGTAATTATCACTATTTCTGTAAAGGATGAGTCTGAATTAGAATTAACCGGTACTGTTTATATTCCTGAAATGCTTGAGATAGGAGAAGTTACTTCTTCAAAAGTATATTTTATTACTTCCAGGTATTTAACGGATTCCAGTTTTTCTAACCTTTTTTTATACAGGTATAAAGAAAGTGCAGATGAGGCTGAATGGGGGGATTTAACTGCAGGCAAATATGAAGATGGCAAGCTTGTGAGTTTTGAACAAGCTGGAATTTATGAAGTGTATGGATTGAGGTATAAATCCGATTCGAATATATATTATGTTTGTGAGAGTGTTCTAGGGAAGCCTTTTTATTATTATAAAGACGTAGACTCTTCTTCCGCATCCGTGAATTTTCCTGATTTTCAATTGCCGGATATTGATAATCTGGAGTATGAAAAAAATACAGGAATGGCAAAAGGTTCTGTAAAAATGGATTTCTCAAATATCGAAAATGACTATGAATATTATCTTAAATTCCATTATAACCGTACATATTATCCGTATAAGGGAGAAGAGTCTTACTATTTCAGTTCAGGAGATTTTGAAATTAAAAATGGTTTTGAATATGAGGTTTCTGTCATTGTAAAGGATAAAAATGGAAAGCTTTTATGTGAATCAGAAAAAAAATCTTTTTTCCCGAATAAGACTGATAATTTCAGTCCTACTATTCAGAATAATAGTGTTACGGGAATATCTACTGATTTAAGTTATTATCTTACTTCTAATTCTGCAAATAACGATGATTTAGGTATATGGGATTTAATAAATACTCAAAGCCGGGGAATATATTCAGATACTTCTTCAATTAAAAAAATGGATTACTGGTGGATTCCTTATAAAAATCTTTCACTTGATGATGTTAAAAAATATTCAAAAAAGACAATAGCGGTAAATAAAATCATTCCTTTTGATGGTACTGATTATGGAAAGTTTTATCTTTATATCTATGCGGAAGATTCTTATGGTAATTACAGACTGTCACAGACCGTAAACTCGAGAGGCAATTTTATTGTTAATGAAATTCCTGATTTTTATGTAGATGTTGATGAAGAAGAATTTAAACTTTTTGTAAATTGCCCGCAGTATACGGCAGAAGTGCGGCCGGCTGAAAACTTTCCTGCAGTAAACATAAATAATACCTCTGCTTTTGCCGGTTATCAGTATTTAGAAAATAATAAGTGGAAAAACTGCTCTGAATTACATAACGAGATGATTTTAGAAGAAACTCAATGGAACTATGAGTTTACATCTGGTTCTGAAAATTTTGAAAATAATTACATCAGGGTAATCTGTCTGTACAGGGTAAGTAATAGCAGTGGTACAGATTTTATATTTACAAAACCGCTTTTCATTTATCCGGATTATTACCGGTATAAAGGAACTGAAAACGAAATTGAGTGTCAAAGTAAAAATTATGTTCAGGGAGCTGCAGGGCTACAGATTTTTACAGATAATCCCTGTTTTGTGCATACAATGTACTGTTCGAAAAAACTTACAGAGACTGCAAGTCCAGCCGATGCCCTTGAATGGGAGGCCCGTGCAATTGAAACTGGTATAATGCAGAAACAATCAAATTTTACTTACAGCAGCGATAATTTAAGTGAAATTCCTGCAGGATATTATTACACTACAATAATTCATTATGCTGACGGCAGCACACTTATGACCGATGTTAAGAAAAAATAAAATGATTAATTCTTTTACATTTTTTTTACACCGTAAACTGCTGCATCTGCCCTGCAATTTCAGAAATTGACTCTTTCATCTTGATTGAGATTTCTGAAAGTTCTGTGCCGGAGCTGTTTATTCTTTCTGCACCGGCGGCCATTTCTTCCATGCTTTTCTGAATTGAGCGGGTAGACTCCTGGAGGGAGGTCATATTCTCAAGAATAATCTTGTTGCCTTCTGTCATTTTCTGTGCGGCGTCCGTTACTTCGCCCGTGCTTGAATTCATTATCTGCAGAGCGTCCATTACCTGTTTTGAACCTTCATTCTGTTCTTCCATTGCCTGCTTGATCTGCTTAACAATGTTGTTGGTGCGGACGATTTCATCAGAAACTGCGTTGAAGGAACTGCTTGATTCTCCGGATGCCGTTACTACCTCAATAATCGAAGTCAAGATGCTGTTGAGCTGTTCTCCGATTGTCTTTGACTGCTGGGAAGAAGTTTCCGAAAGCTTACGGATTTCGTCTGCTACAACTGCAAAGCCTTTTCCTGCTTCACCGGCATGGGCCGCTTCAATTGCTGCATTCATGGCAAGAAGGTTTGTCTGCTCTGCAATGTTTGCAATGGCGGCGTTTGCTTCCTGGAGCATCTTTGACTTGTCTTCAATTTCTCCGATTTTTTCGTTTACGGCTTTCTGTTTAGCCTGTCCTTCCCGTGCATCTTTTTCAAGGGAAGTAAAAAGGTTTGCCATAGTGTCAACTGAAGTGTTTACGCTTCGGATGTTTGCAACCATTTCTTCAACTGCGCTGGAAGCTGTGTTTACTCCCTGTGACTGATCTTTAATCATACGGTCAAGACTTTCGATGTTTTCCGTAATCTGGCCCACTGCCTCTGATGTTACATCAACTTTTTCGTTCTGCTGTTCAATCTGATTGTGAACGACATCAATGTTTGAAATGATATGTACGATTGAATTTGCAGTATTGTCCATAGAGGAAGTCATCGTATTTCCCACACCGCTTAAGTTCTGTTCCGAGTTTTTTATGGACTGTATTATGTCCTGAAACTTCTGTAAAAAGCGGTTTTCTTCTTCCACCAGCTGGTCAAAAACCTTAAAGACTGAACGTTTTCCGATTACAACTCTTTTTGTAAGGTCTGCATTGCCTGAAGAAAGCTCTGCGACTGCATTTTTTAAGACTTTAAGCTGAAGGATGATTTTTGTAATTGTTATTATAAGGAGTACGAGAATTATGATTGTTAGGGTAATTGAAATAAAAGGCTGTACTGCATTTTTGAGGAACTGGCCTGTTGTAAATGGTGTATATAAAATCATGTACCAGCCTACAAGATCAATGGGAGCAATAAGATACTGACCGGAAGCAATTGTCCGGCTGGTGATTGAAGAAGGCTTTATGTCGCTGTCCTGCAGAAAAGGAAATTTTTCAAAAATACTTACCTTGTCCCGGATGATTGAAGTATCAGTGGCGCCTGTAATCTCGTTCTGTTCGTTGTAAAGGTACATTTCCATTCCGTCAGGAAGATCCTTGTACATAAGTTCTATAAAATTTGAAAGGGGAATCCCCGTTCCTGCCATTCCCACCGGAGTGCCTTCGTCACGGACTACCGCATTTACCCAGAGGTTTGTCTGGTTTAAAGCTTCGTTGTAGTTGATGTTGAAGTTATATTCTTCAGTTTCGTGAACGGTCATGTTGTACCAGTAATCGGCAGGATTATCCGGATTTACTGTATATGAATACTCCATGTCACTCCAGAATTCAAAATTTGCATCACTGGCCCAGAAAAGGGACCTGCTTAAATAGGAATCTTTAAATGCCCTGAAATCTTCAAAGGCGATGGGGCGGATTTCACTGTCATCCGGATTTTTAAGATAGCGTATAATTGAAGGACTTCTTACCATCTGCCTTACCAGGGTGAGCTGTTCTTCCATGCTTGCCTTGAATTCAAGGCTCCTCAGCTGTGCATGAAGGTTCATTTTTTCATTTGCTTTTGAGGTAAAGGAACTGCGTGAAATTAAACTGATAAAAAATAAATCAACTGCGGCTAAAAATACTGCTGCACCTGCTGCTATAAAAATTTTGACGCTTCTTCTCATGACTGGAAAGCCTCCTCTGTATCAGCTTTTACTGCATTCCCCCCGCTGCAGAAAAAAATAACTGTTATAAGTATTACACAAATCTTTAAAAAAACAAGTTATAAATCAATAAACCTTCCTCTCTGGTGGGTAAATCGGGTAAAGGGACTGAATCTCATTTCTCTTCACCAAGGCCTGAATCTGTGCTAATCTTAGGTGTAAGATCTTTTTAATTGTTTATAAGGAAAAAATCATGAATATTGCAGTTCTTGTTTCCGGCGGCGGCACCAACTTACAGGCCCTCATTGATTACGAAAAATCTGCTTCAGACTGTCCCTATCACATTGCCCTGGTAGTTTCAAATACTAAAAATGCCTATGCCTTAGAGCGTGCCCGTCAGGCAGGAATTCCTGCAGAAATCCGCAGTCCCTTTTCCGTTCTGGGAAAAGAAGCTGCAGAAAAAGCAGACCGGGATACCAAGCGCATTGCCATAAGTGACGCAATTTTAAAACTCTGTCAGGAAAATAATATCGATGCCATCGTTCTGGCAGGTTATCTTTCTGTTTTAGGCGGTAAAATCATTGAAGAATATTCCGGCCGCATTGTAAACCTTCATCCGGCCCTTCTTCCCAAATTCGGCGGGGTAGGAATGTGGGGACACAATGTTCACGAAGCAGTCCTTGCCGCAGGCGAAAAGGAATCCGGCTGTACCGTTCACCTGGTAGATGCAGGCTGTGACACGGGAAAAATTCTTGTTCAGAAAAAGGTTCCTGTTCTTGAAGGCGATACGCCTGACACCCTTTACGCACGCATTGCTCCTGAAGAGCACAAAGCCATGGTGGAAGGCGTATGTATGCTCGCAGGTATGATTTAAGGCATTCAGCTTTTTAAGAAAATTTTAATAAAATATTTTCAAATAATAGAAAAATCCTTAATATGTGTTATGATTAAAAATAGAGAGGATTTTTATTAATGAAAAAGTTTTGTTTACTTCTTTGTTCATGTGCATTTGCAGCAGGTGCTTTTGCCATGGATTTAACCTTCCGTATCAATCCGGGAATTGTACTGCCCTCAGACAGTAATTACGGCACTGGTTTTTCAGGCTTTCTTCAGGCAGATGCAGATCTTTTCGGTATGATTACTGCCGGTCTTGAAGGTAATTTTTCCATGTCTAAACCAAACGGTATGGAAGATAACCTTAATCTTGCAGGTTTTGGTCTTGGCCTTGGTGCTTATTATTATCCTCTGGCCCGTGTTTATCTTGGTGCAGGCGGTGCATTCGGTATTCATCAGGTATCAACAAAAATTGATCAGGTAAATAAATCATCATCTGACCTCTATTACCGCGGATACGGTGAATTAGGCTTCCGTGTTTCTCCTGAACTTACTGTTTCCGGAACAGGCGGTTATATTTCTTATCTGTGTAACGGAAACGATCCATTCCTTTCAGGTGTTACTGCCGGTCTTTCAATCCGTTATACTGTTTCTGCCGGAAAATCCGGTTCATCATCCTTTGTAATCAGGCTTGAACAGGAAGATTCTGCTTTCCCTCTGTTCATGAAGGCTTATAAAAATTGTCCTTTAGGAACTTTAACCCTTACAAACAACGAAGGGGCAGAAGTTAAAAACGTTCACGTTGCTTTCAGGGCCGGACGCTATACGACTTCAACTTTTGAATCTGCAAATATCGGACGTATCAGAAAATACGGTTCAGTTGACCTTCCTCTCTATGCAGACTTCTCTCCTGAAATCCTTAAGTTTGCAGAAAACGGAAAAATTGCCGGTGAACTTGTAGTTGACTATGAATTCCTCGGCAAGAAAAAGCAGGCTGTTCAGAGCGTTGTAATTTCAGTTTACAACCGCAATGCTTTCTACTGGTCTGATGCCAATGCCCTTGCAGCTTTCGTTTCTCCGGAAACTGACGAAATCCTTACCTTTGCAAAAGAAGTTGCAGGTATTGTAAACAGTATGGCATATTCAGGAATGAATAAGGGCGTTCAGACTGCTGCTGCAATGATGGAAGCTATCCGTCTTGCAGGAATTAAATATTCAGATGATAAAACAACTCCTTATGTTGAATATCACCTTACGGAAAATCTTGACTCCATTCAGTATCCTCTCCAGACAATGAATAACCTTTCAGGTGACTATGATGATCTGGGAATTCTTCTTGCAAGCTGTCTTGAATCAGTTCAGGTGGGAACAGGTTTCCTTCCTCTTGAAGATGATTTTATCGTTCTTGTAAATCTGGGAATCAATCCTAAGAATGCTTCTAGTCACTTTGCAGATCCTGATTCTCTTATTCTTGACGGTGAAAACGCATGGTTCGGTCTTTCAATGAAGAACTTCTCTAAAGGCTTTACTGCAAGCCGCAAGGCAGCTGCAAAGGCAATCAAAAAGGCTAATTCAGATGCAGAAGGTACTTATGAGTTTGTAAATAATGAACTTGCATGGGAAACATATTCTCCTTCAATTTTCTCCGGCAGCGGAAAAGCATTTGAAACACCTTCAAAATCTGCTGTTGAAAAGGCTTCAAGAGCCGTTATTCAGGAATACATCAGTTCAGATCTCGAAAAGGTTATTGCAAGTGCACGCAGCTCTGGTGACCAGAACAGGCTTGGACTTGCTTTAGTACGGGCAGGACGCTATGCAGAAGCAAGGACTGCTTTTTCCTCTGCAACTTCTGTTTCTGCAATGAATAATCTTGCCAATGTTTACATGCTCGAAAGAAACTATACTGCAGCCGTTGCCCAGTATAAAAAAGTTCTTGCAAAGGCTCCCCAGAACACCGGTGCACAGAAGGGGCTTGAAAGAGCAAACGCTAAACTCGGTCTGTAAGGAGTCCGGCCATGAAAAGATTAAGGATTCTTTGTGTTCTTGCCGCGCTGCTTTATTCAGGTTCCGGTCTTTCTGCTTCTGATTTTGCAGTACGCTTTATGCCTGCCTACAACACAACCGATGAAGAGAATTATGATAATTCTACAGGCGGTTATGCAGGCATTGATTTTGCGCCGCTTACTTTACGCGGCCGTGACAGCCTTTACTGTGCACTTCTTGCAGGACTTCTCCCTATTCAGGCGTCAGGAATCAACACTTTAAATACTTATACCGGAACTCTTGCCTTAGGCTATAACCTGCGTATTACTGACCGTTTCAGTATTTCTGCGGAAGGTTTTGGCGGTGTGTGGGCCATTAACGAAGATAAGGAACAGGAACTTGACGGTGCTTCAGGTATTATTTACGGCGGAAGGGGAATGGCTAATTTCCATATAATTCCTGAACTTTCAGCAGGCCTTTTTGCCGGCTATTCTGTTTTTGCTTATAAACCCGTACCTTTCGTAAGTAATCTTGAAATAGGTATCTGCCTCCGTTACAGTCTTTCAAAGGGACTTTTTTCCAAGAGTGATATTGAACTTGTAGAAGCAGATACAAAACAGCTTTTCCCTGTATTCTACAGCCGTTATGATGACCATAGTTTCGGTTCCCTTACTTTTGTAAACAGGGAATCAAATGACATTAAAAATATTGACGTATACGTTTACATTGAAGCTTTCATGTCCAGTCCTACAAAGGCTTTCTCCATTCCTCATGCAAAAAGAGGGGAGACATTTACCTGTGAACTTACAGCCTTCCTTAATGAAAATATTCTGAATAATCTTTCAGCAATAGAAACTCCGGCGGTAATCACTGTTTCCTATAAATCTCTTGGAAAAACCGTTGAGTACACTGAACCTGTAAGTTTTGTTACGTTAAGCCGTAACTCAATGACCTGGGAAGATGACCGTCAGGCAGCTGCCTTTGCTTCTGCAAATGACGTTTCAGCTTCCATGTTTGCAAAACGGGTAAAATCAATTATCAAAGACAATCTGTCGCCTTCAGTTCCTGAAAACATTCAGTATGCTGCTGCCATGTTTGCCGCCCTCAAACAGTATGGAATCAACTATGTTGTTGACCCGTCATCTGCCTTTACTGATAACACAGGTACTTCTTCCGTGGACTTCCTTCAGTTCCCTTACCAGACCCTCCGTTATCATGGTGGTGACTGTGACGACCTTACAATCTTAAACTGTTCCCTGCTTGAAGCTATCGGTATTGAAACAGCCTTTATTACCGTTCCAGGTCATATCTATATGGCCTTTGATGCCGGTGTAAAACCTGCAGATGCCGCAAAAGCCGGTGAATGTATTGTTCTTGACGGAAAGGTATGGATTCCAAACGAAATTACCTTACCTCAGGACAGCTTTGCCCTTCAGAGACAGACTGGTATCCGCCAGTGGAAAAAATACGGAAAAGAAGCAAAACTGCTTCCTTTAAAAGAATCATGGAAAGAGTTTGCTCCGGTTGCTGTTCCGGATTCTGATGTAAGGCTGGAACTTCCTTCAAGTTCGGACATATTAAGGGAATTTAAAAAGCAGCTTTAGGAAGGACTTTTTTCAGAAAGTCAGTCAGGGCCGGTTCAAATTTTAAAAAGATGTTTTATTTTTTTTTAATTAGACATCTTAAAAAAACGGGCTATTATAAAAGTAAGTAAGGTTTCTGTTCAGACAGAAATCTTTAAAATACCATGAGAAATATAATTATGGGAGAAACTGGAATGAAAAAACTTATTGCACTTGCTGTAACTCTTTTTGCAGCTGCAATGCTTTTTGCAGCAGACGAGTTTACTGTTAAATCAGTAAAGGGAAAAGTAACTTTTGAAGCAGAACCTGGCTTAATGAAGGAAGTTAAAGCCGGACAGAAGCTCAGTCTTTCAACTGTTATCAATACTGCTGTTAATTCTACCCTTGTTGTAACAGGTGAAGACGGAAAGGAAGTTACAATCAAGGCTATGAAAAAGGGAACTGTTGAGTCACTTGCCGCAAGCAAAGGACCTGCAGGAAAGGGCATTTCTAAAGGTACTGTAGCAAAGGATTCAACTGCCGCTGCACGTTCTTCAGAAAAAGGTACTGCAACCGCTTCTTCAAGGGCAAGTAACGCTGCTGCTGATTACGACTGGGAACAGTAATTTTTTTTTAGTTTAAGGAAACCCCGGAAACAGATTGTTTCCGGGGTTTAGAAATTTAGAATAAAAAGGGCGCAAATGCGCTGAAAATTCCTGCATATATAAAAAATGAAAAAGTATTCTTATCTTCTTATACCCTTTGCCGCAGTCCTTGTCAGTTGTCTTCTTCTTTTGACAACTTTAGAAAGCAAGACTGCTGATTTTTTTCAGAGACCGTTAAAATCTACTCCTCAGTCTAAAGGGGTAATGATGATTAACGTAGATGATGCTGCCGTTGATGAAATCGGCTCCTGGCCCTTTTCCCGTGATGTTTATGCAGACTGCCTTACCGTTCTCCGTGATCTTGGGGCAGGCGGAGTTGTATTCGATTTAAGCTTTCTCGATAAGAGCCCGGCAAAAGTCGATGAGGATTTTGTAGAGAAAAAGCTTCCTGACTACATTGATTCTGCCTTCAAGAACATGAGGGCAGGAAGATCTTCTGCTGAAGATACTAAAAATGACATTTTAATCAACATTTCACACGTTATCCGTAAGCTGGATTCCTATCTTGCAGACGGACTTAAGTTTTTTGGCAATTCAACTCTGGCAATTACCATGGTTGATTTTGACCAGATTTCCGATGAAGAAAAACAGTTTTTAGGTGATAATATTGCCCTTAAGGACATTACTTCAAAAGGTGATACAAAAACTCCTGAGTTTAACTGTATTCTCCCTGCAATTCCTGAACTTATGAAAAAAACGGGCAGTGCAGGCTTTGTAAATGCAGATGTAGATCCTGACGGATATCTGCGCCGCCTTCACCTTCTGGCAAAATACAATGGAAAGTATTATGGTCAGCTTGTTTTTGCTACCATTCTTGAATATTACGGAAATCCATCGGTTACAGTTTCAAACTCTGCAATTGTTCTTGAAAATGCAGTTCTTGAATGGAATGAAGACGGTTCTCCTAAGACTAAAAGAAATATCCGTATTCCCCGCAGTAATGACGGGTCCATTCTTTTAAAATATCCAAAGGCTCTTTATAACGACTATCACCAGGTTTCCCTCTGGCCGGTTTACCGTATCATAAAACTTGAAGAATCAGTAAAGAACTTCCTTGATTCAATGAATGAAGGTGGTTTCTTAAATTACACGGAAGACAATCCTCTTGAGTTGTATGACGCCGTTGCCTGGTTAAAGGGTGAACTTGCAGCCGGTGAAGACCCTGCAAATGAAATCACTTATGAAAACTATTCAGCCTATAAACAGGCCTATATTGATTCAATTACTCAGGCCCTTTCTGAAGATACGGAAGCTGCAATTCTTCAGGATGTTGCCGGCGATAAAGAGCTTTCTGATTATGTAAGGGAGTCTTTTACAACTTACCGGGCAACTTTTGAGGAATACTTGACTTCACGGGATAAACTTGCCGCCATGGTTAAGGATACTGTCTGCATTATAGGAACTACTGCTACCAGTACAACAGACTGGGGAATCAATCAGTATGAAGACCATTATCCTAATCCCGGTGCCCACTATGTCCTTACAAATATGCTCATGGCAAGGGATTTTGTTGATGATTCTCCTGTATGGCTTTCTGTCCTTGCTGCCCTGATTTTTGCCTTTGCCTATTCTCTTTTAGGAAAAAGAATAAAGGGAACCGGCCGCCAGATCTGTGCAGGTGTTGCTGCAGTTTTCTGTACTTTGACCCTGCTTCTTATTTTCTTTATTGTAACAAGGACTTACATCGGCGCTGTTGTGCCTGTTTCTTCCGTCTTCATTACTTTTGTAGTAACAACAGTCGTAGGCTTTTTAACTGCATCTAAAGATAAAAAGTTTATTACAAATGCCTTCTCACAGTGTCTTTCAAAGGAAGTCGTAAATGAGATTGTTGCAAATCCTTCAAGTTTTAAACTGGGTGGTCAGCGTCTTGAAATGACGGCTATCTTTACTGATATCCAGAAGTTCTCCGGATTTTCTGAGCTTTTGACTGCCAGTCAGCTTGTTGCCCTTCTTAATTTTTATCTTACAAAAATGTCGGACATTATCATGGAAGAAAGGGGAACTGTTGATAAGTATGAAGGAGATGCAATCATTGCCCTTGTGGGTGCTCCTGTAAAGATGAGTGATCACGCAGAACGTGCTGTTGCGGCTTCACTTAAAATGAAAGCTGCAGAAGAGATTATGAATCAGGAAATTTTAAAGACTGCTTCAGAAGAAAAGCCTGCTGATATGGATGCAGACCTTTATGATGCCTTTACCATCATGGTAAAAAATAACCGTTCAATCTTTACCCGTATCGGTCTTAATTCAGGAGAAATGATTGCAGGTTATATGGGCAGTGAAAATAAAAAGAATTACACAATGATGGGTAACAACGTAAATCTTGCAAGCCGTCTTGAAGGGGTGAACAAGCAGTATTCAACCGGCGGTATTCTTATGAGCGAAGCTACAAGAAATCTCTGCGGAGACTGCTTCCTTGTCCGCCGTCTTGACCGTGTCCGCGTTGTAAATGTAAATACGCCGATCCGTCTTTATGAGCCTCTTGCAGAAAAAGACAGCGAAAAGGGCAGAAAGCTTCTTCCTTTTGTTGAAAAATGGGAAAAAGCAATGGATCTTTTTGAGGTTAAGGATTACAGTGCTGCCCTTTGTGAATTTAAGGCTCTTAAGGAGGAGCGCCCTGAGGATAAAACTGCAGAGTATTACATTATGCTTTGTGAAAACTTTTTCTGTAAGGGAAAGGTTCCTCTTGAAAGTGACGGTGTGGGCGTTCAGTACGAAGATGACGGAGTATTCAAACTTCTGCAAAAGTAAAAAGCAGCGCACGGATGCGCTGACCAGTAAAGCATGAATTTTCAAAGAAAATTCCTGTAATGCAGAAAAAAAGCAGCGCACGGATGCGCTGACCAGTAAAGCATGAATTTTCAAAGAAAATTCCTGTAATGCAGAAAAAAAGCAGCCACGGATGCGCTGACCTGAAAAGCAGGAATTTTCCAAAGAAAATTCCTGCGACACAGAAAGAAAATGCAGCGCAAGGATGCGCTGACCTGAGAAGCAGGAATTTTCCAAAGAAAATTCCTGCGATTAAAAAAATCCAGGGATGGATTTTTTTAATCCATATTCCTCTGAATGTATGTTGCCTTCGGACGCGCTGTAATGATTACCCGGCGGTTCTGGGCACGGCCCTCAGGTGTTGTGTTTGTTGCAACCGGCTGTGTTCCGCCGTAACCGCGGTAAGAGAAGAGTGATTTATCAAGCCCGTTCTTAACAAGTTCATTCATTATTGTCTGTGTTCGCTGAATACTGAGTTTCATCTGGCCTTCAGGTTTGTTTACATCAGCCGTATGTCCCTCAATAAGGATTGTATAGGCATTGTCAACATTGATTTTTTTCAGGCTTTCTGCAAGATTTTTGACTTTTTCATATTCACTGTCTAAAAGACGGGCACTGTCAGCAACAAACTTTAAATCATAGAGAATCTGAATGCCTCTTATTGTGTCCTGTATAACTGGTGCGTCTTCAGGTGAAAAAAGCAGCTGTTTTAATTCTTTGATTGCCGCATAGTACTGTTTTGTTTTTTCAGGAACTTCAACGCCCTTGATGAGGTTTTCTTTGTTTAAAAGAACTACTACTTTGCCCTGACGCAGAAGCTCGAGGTTCTCAGGAACTGAAAGGATTTTTAAGGCATCATTTCTTGAAATAACAGGATCTGTCCTGAATCTTCCGTAGACTTTTCGTGCGCTTATGTGAAGAGGATCAAATCCGACTTTGTCTGCATACCTTGTTTCATCTTCTGACCAGTCGTAGCGTACAAAACCTTCTTTTGCTTCAGTTTCAGGATCTCCCATATTCCTTTCATAGATAAGGTTCATGTTTTCATCCCATATCTGCGGGAAAAAACACGGGTAAACGTCATCTTTTGTAAATTCTCCGTGAACAGGAAGAGCGCCCCGGGCATCAATTATAATTCCTGTGTAAGCACGGCTTGGAACGAGTTCAACAGGACGCGGGTTTTTATACGGATATTTATGCCGGATTAAAAGTGAAGAAACGCGTATTGTGTTGATTGTATGATCTACTTTTAATGTAGAACTTGAATTTACAAATATTCCCGGAGTGCGCTTAGAAGTGTTTATAATCTGGGTAATTTCTTCAAGTGTAATTGAATCAGAAAGAATAAGGTCAGAAAGCTGTGTGCTTGAGTTTACATTGAGGGAAAGGAGCGGATCTTTTATGAGGTCAGGAAGTTCCATGTTTATCTGGTTTACAGCTGTATTTTTTCCTGACGGCATTGTAATTCCTGCTTTATCAAGGTCGAGTTTTACTGACGAGGTAAAAGTGTTTGTCGTCCAGTCGATAAAACTCTCACTTGTCATGTCGCCGCCTTCTGCAGATAAAAAGGCTGTACTAATTAAAACTGAAAGGGTAAACGAAATAAACTTTTTCAAAATCAGCTCCCTGTAATTGCCGGTCTAAGCAGTCACTGTCTGTTTTTTTAAGACAGTCCGCCATTAAATTTTCGGCATTTTACTGTTTGATATAAAGTTTTTTTCCTGCCGGAAGGGTATCTCCTGACTTTAAGCCGTTTAGAAGCTGTATGCTTTCAACTGTTACTCCGTATTTTTTTGAAATCGACCACAGTGTTTCTCCCGGGGTCACTGTATGCACAACAGTTTTGCCTCTGGCTGGAGGAACATGGCTTTTGTGATTTAAGATTACTTCAGCTGCGAAGGCGGCACTGTTTTTCATTCCGGGCGGAAGCCTGAGCTGGTAAATTGAAGAGGGCGGAGTGCAGTCTTTTAAAAGGGCAGAATTGAGTTTTTTTAGTATGGCACTGTCCATTTTTAATTCGGAGGCCAGACGGTCGAGGTTAATCTCTTCTTTTACGGGCAGATAGTCAAATTCTGCGTAGAGCGTTGATTTTGTTACTTCAGGAAGAGTGATTCCGTAGTATTCAGGGTTTTCTGCAAGCGTGCAGATTGCAAGAAGCTTAGGCACATACTGTACGCTCTGGTCCCTTAAAAGTGAGTTTTCTGAAATATACCAGAAGGTTTTTACCGGGCTTTTTGCAAGGATTCTTTTCATTGCACCTGCCCCGCAGTTGTAGGCTGCGATTGCAACAGGCCAGTCTTTAAACTGGGTATAGTTTTCCTGGAGTTTTGTAAGGGCAGCGTCAGTGCTTTTCCACGGGTCATAGCGCTCATCAATCCACTCAGTCTTTTTTAAAAGGCCTGTAATCGAATTGTCCATGAACTGCCACAGGCCTTTTGCCCCGCTTCTGCTCACCGCAAGGGGGTTGTAGTCACTTTCGACTACAGGAAGATATTCAAGGGCGGCAGGCATTCCTCTTTTTTTTAATTCCTGTCTTACATACAGGCGGTAAAGTTCGCCTCCGTCTAAAACATCGTAAAGCTGCTGTTTTCCGAAGGGCTTTGTGTACTGGTCAATGTATTTTTTTATCTGTGCTTTTGCATAAGGTGTGTCAGGAATGTCTATTCCGCCTGCTTTTGACAAGGCCTCTTCAGAATGTAAAAACGAAAGCGGAAGGAAAAACAGGCATAAAATAACTGCAGTTTTCAGGAAAAAGTGCTCAGAACAATAAGACACTTTTCCTTTACATTTTTTCGCCATAATAGATTCCAGCCCATTCCCAGCGGCCGTGGATTTCCGGGTCTACAGGGAAGTTTACCTTTCTGAAATACAGGTACCAGACCGGCATGTAAGGGCTCCAGCCGGTAGTGCGCAGATATGCCTCGTTAGGGTTTGAAGTTTCGTCGAGTTTTTCGTTGTAGCGGATTCTCTGTCCTACCATGAAGCCGCGCATTGAAAAGTTTTCAAGGGCATTTGCGTCAGTTTCACTTGATTTCCATGACATTGCAAAGAAATTTACTTTTGAGCGGTATTTGTCCAGGGAGCGCCAGTCGTACTGTCTGATTGCCTTTTTTACCGAAGTTTCAAGTGATTCAAGCGAGTCAAAGGTCCAGTCTTTGGAAGAGTTTGAAAAATCGACCATCTTGCGGGCTGTTGAGTAGGCGTTTTGAATTCCCGGAATCTGGATGGTTGAGGCATCAGGCTGTTTTAAAAACATTGAATAGGATTTAAGGGCCTGGTTGTATTCGCCCTCTTTTTCGTACTCAAGTGCAAGCCTTACATACATTTCGGTAATGCTGACAAGAGACGGAAAACGGCTTACCAGCTGATTAAAATAGAAAATACGGTTTTTTGAGTCTTTACTGATTTGAATCAGGTGCTGGAGGCACATAAAGTGAATAGATTTTCCCTGTATCAGAAGGTCAGGGTAGTTTTTAAGGATTCTGTCGAAATAGTATTCGGCTACGGAATCTGCCCCGTTTTCAAGATAGTTTGAAGCAATCATTAAAAGCCAGTAGGAATTGTAGATGTCGTCAGGGTGTTTTTCGACCCATTCTGTAAGGAACAGCGTCATTTCGCTTGATTTTCCGTTTGTGTAAAAGCTGTTTGCTATTCTGTTTATTACGGCATATCTTGTCTGAACGGAAAGGCTTGAGTCTGTCAGCAGGTTTTGGAGCTGGGTAAGGTCATCATTATCCTGTGCTTTTCTGCAGGAGGTGTAAACCGTTAAAAAAAGAGTTATTAATGCAAATGCTGCTGCTTTAAACTTCATATTTAAAGAGTAGCAAAGTGCTTTGTTATTGGCAAGGGGGCGGAACTTGGTGTATTCTGTATATTACCGTGCTGTTTAATTTTTATTTTTCTGCGTGGTATTAAATCCTGTATATTTTAAAGGTCCGGCATGAAGAAACTGACTGCAGCTACATTAAATATGATTCTGGCTCTTGGCGTTATCTGTATTCTTGCGGGAGTGCTTTTTTTTACAAGAATTGCACTGCGCCTTAACGGACATGTTGAGCCGTGGACGGTAATTTTAACCGTAACCGGGGCCATAGTCTTTTATCTTTCCCTGGCAAAGTTTAATTACGCACAGCTTTTTTTTATTGGTCTTTATTCCGTTCTTACAGGTTTTTTCTTTGTAATAGTCTGTTCAGGACTTGTAAGCCCCGGCTTCAGCGGACTCTGGCCTGTTTCAATTGTGCTTGCAGGCATATCAACTCTTCTTACAGGAATTGCCAAAGACAGACGGATTCGTGTGGCTTATCTTTTTCCATCTGTGCTTTTAATGTGCATGGGGTCATATTTTCTTTTATTTTCGCTTGATTTAATTTCAATGAGTTTCCGCCGCTGGCTTTCGATTTTCTGGCCTGTATTTCCTGTTTTTTTAGGGCTTTCCCTTATAGTTTTATTTTTAATCCAGCAGAATCCCGCTTCTCATTTTCCGTATGACAGCGAAGAAAGTGAGGGGGAAGGGGAAGTGAAGGAATGAGATTATTCTGCCGCAGTTTCTGTGCAGCCTTAATTATAGTTTCTCTCTTCTCATGCGGTTCTGTTCCAAAAGGCAAAGTGACGGCGAAGGATCATATAGAGACTCAGTACACTGCAGATCCTTCTCAGGCTGTTACAATTGCTGTTCCTCATAAAAAGTCAGTAAATTTTTTTGCGGGAGTAAATCCTCAGGCGGTTAAGGAAGTTGAAAACGGTTCTCCTTCCTCAATAAAAACGGCTTATGCGCTTTTAAGAAAAGAGTATTCGCAGTATCAGGAAAATGAGAAAATCCTTCTGATGACTGCCCGCGCTCTTATGAGTATCCTCTGGCCTTCTGAAAATGAAAACCTGGACAGTTTTGAAGTTTCTTCTTCAAATCCATATATCGGGGCACTTGAATCTGCAAAGCAGGGAATTTATGACGAGAGTACGGGAGATTATGATTTCCTGACTTTAGTTCTTCCTTCCCTGGTCCTGCTTACGAGTGAAAGCCGCAGTGATTATTATGCGCTGTCGGAGGCTTCTTTAAAAAAAACACTCGAATTAAATTCTGAAAGTGTCCTGGCAAATTATCTTTATGGAGTTTTGTGCCGCCGGCAGGAAAAATATTCGGATTCTGTCAGTTATTTTGAAAAGGCATATGAAAAATCGCCTGATACAATCGAAATAATCTACGCCCTGGGACAGAGTTATCTGAAAACAGGAAAAGCTTCAAAAGCATTTGAACTTGGTGAAAAAATAGTTAATAAAAATCCTGTTTACACTCCTGCCTTAAAACTGTGTGCTGAAGCGGGTTATTCCCTTAACCGTCTTGAAGAAAGCGAACGCTATGTTGCGCGTGTTTTGCAGCAGGAACCTGAAAATACTTACTATATTCTTTTCAGGGCGCGCATCCTTGTTTCAAGACAGGATTATATCCGTGCTGCTTCTCTCCTTGATGTCTATGCACGGCGTGATTCTGAAAACCGTGAATATTTAGTGCTTCGTGCGCAGGTTCAGAAAGACTGGAATAAAAATATGACGGGTGCGGCTGCTACAATAGAAAAAGCACTTTCTCTTTATCCTGATGATTCTCAGATTGTCCTGACGGCTGCCTCCCTGGCTTCAGAAACAGGCCTTAAAATCAACGGAAAAAGTGCAGGTGAACTTGCAGCTGTAATTCTTGAAAAAGATCCAAAAAATCTTGAGGCTTTAAAAATCCAGATTGATGAGCTTGCCCTTCGTAAAAAGTGGGCTCAGGCCTATGAAGTGAGTTCCCGTCTTTTGAAGCAGAAAAATGTTCCTGAAAGTGCGGTTTTTACTCATGTAAATATCTGCCTTAACGCAGGAAAAAAGGATGAAGCATGGAATTTATCTTCTTCACTTTACAGTGAAAAGCCTAAGGATGAAGAAGTGCTTCAGAATTACATAAAAGTCCTTATTTCTACAGGAAGAACCGGTGAAGCTTCCCGTCTTATTTCCTCAAACCTTCAGAATGCTTCCTCTAAAATGAAAAGTTTTCTGTATTTTGAGCGCAGTTATCTTGAAAGCAGTGAAGAAGCAGTTCTTGTAGATCTCCGTTCCAGCCTTACAGCCAATCCCCGCAACAAGGACGCGCTTTTCCGGCTTTATCAGATTTATTACGGCAAAAAAGAATACCGCAAAGCCCAATATTATCTGAAACAGGTTGTAGCCCTTTCGCCGTCTGACGAATCCCTGATAAAACTTAATTCAGAACTCGAAGTACTCCTGTCTAAATAAAAACCGTTGATTTGACCGGGAATTGTATTTTTTTATTAGATACAGATTATCTAAGGCGTTTGCCCGTTGTTACCTTGACCTCGATGCCTTCAAAATGTTATCTTTTTAAGGCTATAAATTTCAAAAAATAAGGAAGGAAAAATGTTTTTTGTATCTTTATTACAGACTCAGCAGGCACAGCCGACAGGCCTGAACCTTATGAGCCTCGCTCCAATTCTTATCGTTTTTGTAATTTTCTATTTCTTCATTATTCGTCCTCAGAATAAGAGACAGAAAGAAACTGAAAAAATGATTAACGCCCTCAAAAAGGGTGACAAAGTAGTAACAATCGGCGGTATCCACGGTGTTGTTACATCTACAAAAGAAAAAACTGTTGTAGTTAAAGTTGATTCTTCAACATCAATTGAATTCAACCGTACCGCAATTTCTACAGTTATCGTTGATAAGCCTGCAGAAAAAAAATCAAAATCTAAAAAAGATGACAGGGATGAGGTTAAAGCAGAAGAAGCCGTAAAAGCTGAAAAAAGCCAGGCTGAAGCTGCAGAAGAGGCTTCATCTGAAAATAAATAGTTTCCTCAGGTGGAATTAAAAATGAACAAAAGAAGTCGTTTTATTCTTATCCTGATCGTTCTTGTTATCTGTGCCCTTTTCTTAAGACCTTCAGTTAAGTGGTATTTCTGTACTCCTGCTGAAATCCAGAAAGTAGCGCTGAGTTCACTTGAAAAAATCAAGGACGCATCAGAGAAAAAAGCCAGAGAAGAAGTTGCTTCTCTTAAAGCAAAGGCCAATGAAGACGCAGGTGCTTCACTGGATAAGTCTTACAGTTATGTAGTAAAAGCTGCAAAAAAAGCTTATAAGGCTGCAAAAAAAGATGTACCTTCAGAAATGAATGTATCTGCAGTTCTTTCTGCTTTTTCAAGTGCTTCAGAAATCCAGACTGTATTTGAAGATCATTATCGTGCTGAATACTTAAAGGCAAAAGATAATTACAATTCTTCCGTAAAGCTTGGTCTTGACCTTTCAGGCGGTATGAACATTATCGTTAAGGCTGACCTTGATGCAGCACTTGCAAAACAGCGTGAATCTTCAGAAGTTGATAATCCTGAAGGCTTTAAGACTCAGGCTATGACTCAGGCTGTAGAAACACTTACTTCTTCAATCGATAAATTCGGTCTTTCTTCTCCGGTTATCCGCCAGCAGGGTGAAGACCGCATTTATATTGAAATTCCAGGTCAGGCAGACGGCGAAAGCGTTAACTCAATCGTACAGGGTAAGGGAATCCTTAATTTCCGTCTTGTAGATGAAAACGCTACAAACGCATTTAATGCTTACTATGCTTCAGTAGGACCGGATGCTTTCAAGGAAGACGGAAGTCTTGCTGATCCTTCAGTAATTCCGGCTGATACAGAAGTTTTCGGTTATTATACAAAAGATGCTTACGGTCTTGATCAGCGTCACGGATACATTGCAGTTAAAAAAGAAGTTGCCCTCGACGGTAATCACGTAAAATCTGCTCAGGTAAGCCGTGACCAGACTACAGGTCAGACAGAAGTTAACTTCTCACTTGATTCTGAAGGTGCTTCAATCTTTGCTGAATTTACAGGTGCCCACACTGGGGAGCGCCTTGCAATCGTAAGTGATTCAAAGGTTAAATCAGCCGCTACAATCCAACAGGCAATTACAGGCGGTAACGTAAGACTTACAGGCGGATTTACAGTAGAAGAAGCTCAGAATATTCAGAAAGTTCTCCAGACATCTTATCTTGAAGTGCCTCTCAAGGTAGAAAGCCAGCAGATTATCGGTGCTTCACTTGGTAAACAGGCAATTCATCAGGGTATGATGGCTTTAGCCCTCGGTCTTGGTCTCGTTCTCGTATTCATGCTCATGTACTATCTTGGTGCAGGTTTCTATGCAATCATTGCTCAGGTACTTAACATGTTCATCATGTTCTCTGTGCTTTCAGCATTCAACCTTACACTCACTCTTTCTTCAATTGCCGGTATGATTCTTACAGTTGGTATGTCAGTAGACGCTAACGTAATTATCTTTGAACGCATTAAGGAAGAACTTGCTCTCGGAAAGAGCCGTGCCGCTGCAATTGCATCAGGCTTCGACAATGCTTTCTGGGCAATCATGGACTCTAACATTACAACATTCATCGCAGCCCTGTTCCTTTCACAGCTTGGTACAGGTTCAATTCAGGGATTTGCAGTTTCTCTTGCAATCGGTGTATGTTCTTCTGTATTTACAGCTCTGGTAATTTCCCGCTTGATGTTCGACTTTAACACTGATGTTATCGGACACAAGAAAATCAGTATCGGCTGGGGAGTTAAACAATAATGAAAAAAGTAATCCGCTTTAGTAAATTTTTCCCTGCAGCTGTAGTACTCAGCGCAGCTCTGATTGTTTTCGGAATGGTTAATGTCTGCATTAACGGACTGAACTGGGGTCTTGAATTCAAGCCTGGTCAGAACGTTCAGGTTTCTCTTGCAAATGCAGATACAAATGCTGACAAGGTTACAGAAATCCTTTCTGCTAAAAACATTGCCGCTTCAGTAAAAGCCGCAGGAAATGACAATACTTTCCAGATCCGTACAGGTGAAGGTGAAGAAATCGAAGCTCAGATTAAGGCTTCCCTTTCAGAAAGCTTTGGTGCTGAAAATGTAGTAATTGAACAGAGTCAGGCAATCAGTGCACAGTTCTCTTCAACACTCATCAAGAGTTCAATTGTGCTTGTACTTGCTACACTTGCCCTTATCTTCCTTTACACACTCATCCGCTTTAAGTGGGACTTTGCCCTTGCTTCAGTAATCGCTATTGTACACGATGCTCTGATTATGATTTCCTTCCTTTCATACTCACAGCTTGAGTTTACAACTACATCGATTGCCGCAATTCTTACAATCATCGGTTACTCAATCAACGCAACAGTTGTAATTCTTGACCGTATACGTACTGACGAAAAAATCGTTGAAGTAAAGAGCTTTACTGAAATCATCAACAGTGCTCTTTCTGCAACATTGAGCCGTTCAATCATCACAACAGTAACAACACTGTTCTCTGTTATTGCCCTTGCTGTATTTACAACAGGTGATATCAAGAACTTTGCAATTGCACTGATTGTAGGTCTTGTTTCAGGATGTTACTCATCAATCTTTATTGCAGGTGCTTTCATGAACACAGTACGCAGAAACTGGAAACCTTCTGCAGTGCTTCCAAAAGCAAATGTTGTAAAGTTTGAAACAACAGAAGAATAAAAATCTTCAGTTTTATAAAAGCCGCAGAATTTACTTCTGTGGCTTTTTTTTTGTCCGTCTGATAGTATTAGTTCATGCAGATTATCCGTGCCCAGAAAATGGGGTTTTGCGCCGGTGTGCGCCGTGCCGTTATGACGGCTGAAAAGGCCCTTGATGAAAATAAAGACGGCCAGGTTTATACTTTCGGACCGCTCATTCATAATCCCGAAGCCCTTAAGAAATTTGAGGACCGTTCACTTAAAGTTTTGTCAGAAAAAGATATTCCAGTCCTCAAAAAGAATGATACTGTGGTAATCCGTGCGCACGGTGTTCCTCCTGAAACCAAAGATAAGCTTGAAAAAACAGGCGTAAAGCTTTTAGACGGCACCTGTCCGATTGTGCAGGTGAATCAGAAAAAATGTTCTGATTTTGCCTCTGAAGGTTATGCGATTTTTTTTACAGGTGATGCAAATCATGGTGAAGTGACGGGAATTGAAGGTTCCGCAGGAAAAGGTGCCCTGTCTGCCGGAAAAACCCTTAACTTTTTTTTAATTAACAGCCCTGAACAGGCTTTAGATGTGCTTGAAAAAAACGCGCATAAAACTGATTTTTCAAAAACAGTCCTTATAAGTCAGACAACTTTCAGTGTTAAGGTTTTTGATTTAATTGCTGATGCCCTTAAAGAAAAACTGCCTCAAATTAAAGTCTGCCGTACCATCTGTCCTGCAACCTGGGAGAGACAGGAAAGTCTCGATAAACTCTGCAGTGAGGTGGAGGGAGTAATCGTAATCGGCGGACGAAACAGCGCAAATACAAACCGTCTCTATGATAAGGCGTCCCTTCTTTGTAAACATGCAGTTTTAATCGAAAATGCAGGAGAAATACCCGAAGAGTTCTTTAAGCTGAGCAGGGTAGGCCTTACCGCAGGAGCGAGCACCCCGGATGATGTAATTGATGAGGTTGAGAACTGCCTTTCCGGTGCAATTGCCCACTAGCAGATAAAGTGCTATACTTCTCTTTATGAGTACACGTTGTTTTGCCATGTGTAAGCCGGGTGTTTTGAACCGCAGGCTTGTTGGTCAGGTTATTTCCCGCCTTGAAAATAAAGGGTTAAAGCTTGTAGGACTTAAGCTGATGGAAATAACTCCTGAACTTGCTGCAAAGCATTATGCAGAGCATGAAGGCAAGTCGTTTTATAACGAGCTGATAGAATACATTACAAGTGCTCCCGTTGTTGCCATGGTATGGCAGGGAGATGACTGCGTTTCTCTTGTCAGAAAAGTTACAGGTTCAACAAAACCTTCAGAAGCCGCTCCCGGGACAATCCGTGGAGATTTCTGTTCTCATACTAATCATAATATTATTCATGCTTCCGACAGTGATGAGAGTGCTGATCGGGAAATCGATTTATTTTTTAAACCGGAAGAAATTATTGACTGGGAAGATCAGTCCGCTCTCTGGTTTTAAATTCCTTAAATAAGGATTACGAGGTTTTAAAATGGAATCAAAGAAAGTTGGTGTTATTGGTGCCGGTGCCTGGGGATCAGGTCTTGCTCAGGCTATTGCGCGCGGTGGTCACAAGGTACAGATGTGGGCCCGTGAACAGGATGTCGTTGACGGAATTAATAATGATCATGAAAATAAACGCTATCTTCCGGGATATCCGCTTTCAGATAATATGACTGCTTCAACTGACATAAAGGAAGTTGCCGCAGGAAAAGATTTTTTAATTCTTGCGTCTCCTTCACTTTATCTGGCTCCTACCGCAAAGCAGCTTCTTGATGTACCTGATGTTAAAGAGGGAAAAGTTGTAATCGGCGTAATTACTAAAGGCTTTATTACTTCAGCAGAAGGTCCTAAGCTTGTACTTGAAACACTTGAATCTGTTCTTCCTCCGTGCTATAAAGGCCAGCTTGTTTATATTGCAGGTCCAAGCCATGCAGAGGAAGTTGCAATCGGTAAACTCACAGGTCTGATTGCAGCTTCAGAAAACGCAAAGAATTCAATCCGTTTCCGTGAACTTATGCATGTTCCGGGCCTTATGGTTTATTCTTCACTTGATGTAATCGGTGTTCAGATTTGTGCCGCTGCAAAGAATGTAATCGCTATTGTTTACGGTGCCCTTGATGCCATTGCAGAAAAATCAGACCAGTTCGGAGACAATACAGAATCCCTTCTCCTTGCTGCAGGTCTTAATGAAATCCAGACTTTAGGAATGGCTTTAGGTGCTACACATCCTGAAACCTTTACTTCTATTGCAGGTGTTGGTGACCTTGATGTAACCTGCCGTTCAAAATATGGCCGCAACCGCCGTTTTGGACAGGATATGATTAAGACCGACATGCTTGATAAGTTTAAGGATCTTGATGACCTTATTGCCCGTATCGGCGAAATCGGTTACTTGTCAGAAGGTGCTGTAGCCTGCAAATATGTTCATGAAATTGCAGCAAAGCTTGGAATTAAGCTTTTAATCTGCGAAGGCCTTTACAGAATCCTTAACAAGGAAATAAAGCCTGCAGAACTTATTAACCGCCTGCTTACAACAGGAAAAATCGACTGATTAAAATAATATAAAAAATAACGGCTGGCCCATTAAAACTGACCGGCCTTTTTAAATTCAAAATAACCGGGAAAAATCATGTTAGAGAAGATAACAAGTACTTTCAGTAATATTGTCCGTTCAATCAGCGGAAAATCAACAATCACAGAAAAAAATATTGAAGAGACAGTTGAACAGATTAAGATGGCTCTTCTTGAAGCCGACGTTAATCTCCGCGTTGTAAGGCGTTTTGTCAATGCAACAATTGAAGAATCAAAAGGTGAAAAAGTTCTCCGTGCTGTAGATCCCGGACAGCAGTTTGTAAAAATCATCTACGACAGAATTGTTAAGATGCTGGGGGACGAAAAGGTAGACCTTTCCCTTAAGGGGCCTGATACTCAGTCAGTTGTGCTTTTACTTGGTCTTCAGGGTGCAGGTAAAACAACTGCAGCCCATAAACTTGCTTTCCGTCTTGCAAAAGAGGGGAGAAAGCCGCTTTTAGTTGCATGTGACCTTGTACGCCCTGCAGCGGTTGAGCAGTTAAAGGTTTTAGGTCAGAAAATTAATGTTCCTGTTTATTTTGAAGATGGTGCTAAAGATGCCGTTAAGGTTGCTAAGAATGGTCTTTCCTATGCGAAGAAAAACGGTCTTGATACTGTAATCGTTGATACTGCAGGCCGTCTCCAGATTGACCAGGAAATGATGGCTGAGCTTGTTGCAGTCAAAAAAGCCCTTGACCCGCAGGAAGTTATTCTTACTGCTGATGCAATGACCGGTCAGAATGCAGTTGATATTGCAAAATCATTTGACGAGCAGCTTGGACTTACCGGTGTTATCCTTACAAAGTTTGACTCGGACGCCCGCGGTGGTGCAGCCCTTTCATTAAAAACAATCACTGAAAAACCGATTCTTTTTATTGGTACAGGTGAAAAAACTGAAGATTTTGAACCTTTCCATCCGGACCGTATTGCAAGCCGTATTTTAGGCATGGGTGATATTGTTTCTTTTGTAGAAAAAGCCCAGCAGACGGTTGATGAGGAGCAGGCTAAAAAACTTCAGGAGAAGATGGCCCGCAATGAGTTTACCTTAAACGATATGCTCGATCAGTTTGAAAATGTAGGAAAAATGGGAAGCGTTTCTTCCCTGCTTGATATGATACCTGGTTTAAGCGGACAGATTGATGAAAGCAAAATTGATATGTCAGGAATGAAACATCAGAAAGCAATCATTCAGGCAATGACTGAGAAAGAGCGCAATAATCACCTTATTATAGGACCGAGCCGCCGCAAGAGAATTGCCAAAGGAAGCGGTACTTCTGTTGCTGAAGTTAATAAGCTTATAAAGCAGTTTGAAAAGACAAGGCTCACAATGAAAAAGCTTACTAAAAACCGCGGTATGCAGGCAAAACTTATGCAGGGTATGGCAGGCCTCGGCGGTATGGGACCGGGCGGCGGTTTCGGCGGCTTTCCTGGATTTTAGGACTAAACTTTAATTCAGTTTATTGTGATAAGGCTTGCCATCTTTCCGTCTGATGTGTAGGCCTTATGCGGATTTGTTACATCAATAAATCTTTTGAGGCCTGTAAAATATGCATAGTAGTAAGTTCCTGCAGGAAGCGGCAGGCAGATTTCATATTTTCCAGGTTCAACTTCTTTCATTTCATAAATCCAGCTGTCCCAGTTTGTAAAACTGCCTCCAAGACGTATTTTCTGGCCAGGTTCACTTTCACATACGAATTTTGTAAAGCCGTTTGGAATGCACTCAGTGATTTTTTCATCTTTCTGAGGAATATCAACATAAGAAAGCTGGATTCCGTTTTCTTCATCATAAAGAGAGTTAGGATTAACCGGGTCTATTGTCCATAAACCGTCAATAATGAGTTTGTAGCTGATTTTCTGTGTTTTATCAGGAATCCTTAAAACGTAAAAATACCAGGAACCTGTTTCTTCTCCTTCCCAGTCATAAGTTTTTCTCAGGGAGAAGGCGTGCAGCTGTCTGTAATTTTCAAAATCAAAAGTTATGCAGACATTGCGTGCTGAGGAGTCTGCTGTAAAAATAATATATTCATCGCTTATAATCGGTGCCTGTACACCGCGCACAGAAGTTACAAGCTGGTCGTAGTCGTATTTATCGGTCTGAACATTTTCTGCGGATATTGATGTGAATACTGCAAGCATTAAAACTGCTGATAAAATGTACTTTTTCATGTTTAAATTTTCGGATTTTTAACAGGATTGTTTAGGGAATCTCTTAAAAATTGCAGTTTTTAAGGATAAGTTTTTCTATAAAAATACTTACTAAAGGTGTTTTTAGTTTTATCCGAAAATCTGATGAGAAGAAAAATATTTTTATCCTTTTTCTGATAAGTGAATTTTCTTCCCTTGTTAGAATTTGTTATCTGGGGTAAAATATTTATGGGTAGGGTATGCCGGGATTAAATCAACTTAAACAATTTGCCAGTGACATCCAGAACGTCGGCGATGAAGTAAAAATTCGTGCCCAGCGCGGTGAAAAACCAGCTGTTGTTCCTCTCCCGGAAGGTATTTCTGAGGAAGACGATTCAGAAGATTTTGTACTGGGACTTCCGGAAATTGTTCAGGAAAATGAAGCAGAAGACTCTCTTGAAACTGTCGAAGGTGATGATGCAGGTGCAGATTCTGTCCCTGAAATTGACCTTAATGCACAGGATACCGGCGCAGGGCTTCCTCCTGATTTAGATGCCCTTTTAAACTCAGTTTCTTCCGGCGGGGACGGCGTTCCTGATTTAAGTGAATTTGATGACGCGCCTCAGGCAGAAGTAGAAGCTGAACCTGAAGAAACTCCTCTCGAAGATTTAGCACTTGAAGATTTATTAAAGCCGTCAGAACCAGAAACAGCAGGGCCGGCTGAAACAGATTCCGCTCTGGATGCTCTTGCTTCAATTGACGGTTTTTCTGCCATGCCGGATGCCGCTCTTGACAGTTTTGCACCTTCCGCCTCTGAAGGCTTTGAAGGTCTTAAAGAAGGCGGAGAATCAGATTCTCTTGATTCGCTGGATTCCCTCGATTCTCTTGATTCTCTTGATACACCTGAAGCAGCCTCTGATGTGCAGGACTTAAATACTGATGCCTCAGAGGATTTACAGCACTCAGACGAAGGTTTTGAAGTTCCTTCCGCAGAAACTTCTTCTTCACAGGATGATGATTTTGCCTATGACGGCAATGCTATAGATTTAAATGAAGATATTCCTGAAGAAATAGCAGAAGAAGACGGGGCAATGCCTGAGGCTGTTCCGGAAGCTGATGAAGGTGCACAGACCGTTGAAGATGCTGCTCCTGCAGAATCTGTTGAAGAGTTTTCTGATGCAGCTGACGCTGAGCTGACTGATGCAGCTGACGCTGAGCTGACTGATGCGGGAGATAGTCTTCCTGAAGAAGCCGGTGCAGTAAATGAATTTGAAGTACCTTCTTTTGATGCTCCTGCTTCAGAAGAAAATGCAGGGGCTGAACCTGCTGTTGCAGATTTATTCTCTACAGATGATCTTGATTCACCTCAGGAACTTTCAGAAGAAAACGCAGAAGCATTGCCTGATACAGGCTTTGATTTACCTGATTTTGATGCACCTGCCGCTTCAGAGCCTTCCGGGGATGATGTACAGCCACTCCCTGATTTTGACATGCCTTCTTCAGGAGGTGAGGGTGAAAAAACTGCAGCACAGGCGATTTTAGATTCAGGTGCCGGCGCTGTTGATGCTTCTCTTGATGTTCCTTCAGAAGATTTTTCCGGCGCAATGGCTGATATGGGAGAAGCAGGTGATATTGATTTTGGTTCTTCCGGCGATGTGTCAGATGAGTTTCCTGTTACTTCAGCACCTGCTGAAGATGACTTCCTTTTAGATGACGATAATTTTGAAATTCCAGGCTTTTCAGATACTGCGACAGCGGCTTTTGATAAAAAAGGACGTCCAAAAGTTGATACTGTTGATTTTTCGAAGGCAGGAACAGGTAAGCCGAAAAATACTTTAACAGAGGACGAATATAAAAAATTCCGTAAAAATCTCGCAGATTATCCTTTAAATCTCCGTCTGGCAATTGAAGATTTAATTGTTAAGAATGAGTTTACAGATGATGCTGTATTTGAAGTTGTTGAAAAGATTTTAAAGAAGACTCCGGCAAGACAGGTTGCAACTCACCTTGAAAAAATGCTGGATATTTCGATTGACGTACCGCGTGATTATGAAAGGCGTTCTGTTGCCCAGTATGAGGCCTATAAGCAGTCTTTCCAGTATCAGCTCCGTAACAGAATCATTCCGGGCGGAATTGCAGGAATTATCCTTACCGTTTTATGTACCCTTCTTTTCCAGGCAGGACGCGCCTTTATTTATAATCCTGCAATGGCAAAAATGCTTTACAGACAGGGTTATACTCTTCTTGAAAATAATGAATATCCTCAGTCTGAAGAAAGATTTATTCAGGCAAACAAATATAAGTCAATAAAAAAATGGTTCTTTAAGTATGCTCATGGTTACCGTGAACACAAACAGTATGAAAGAGCCGGCCAGATGTACAGAAATATTCTCGGTGTCTTTGATCACGATAAAAAAGCCGGACTTGAATGGGCAGAAATGGAACTTTATGAACGCTCAAATTATGAGAGGGCAGAAGAAATTGTCCGCCGTGAAGTGCTCGATTATCACATAAATGATAATGAAGGCCTCCTGCTTTTAGGGGATGTTTTCCTTGAATGGGGTGAGGCAGATTCTTCAAAATACGAAAATGCACGCGAGCATTATTCAAATTTAATCCAGCTCTACGGTGCAACAGACCTTTATATGGCAAGAATGATGCGCTATTTTATCCGCACAGACAAACTGCGCAATGTTCTTGAACTTAAGGCACGTTTCTACCCTAATAAAAAATCGCTCATTGCAAAAGACTGGGTAGAACTTTCCGGTTATCTTCTTGATAAACTTTATGGTCTTTTAAGCCGCTCTGATGAATACCTTCGTTCTCAGATTGAAGACGTAAGGTCAATGCTCGAAATTGCAGAAAAAGCTGATTCTTCTGATCCTGCAGGTCATTATAATATGGCCCGCTATTTTAATCACAATAATAACTTTGAATCTGCACGCAGGGAACTTAAGCTTGCCCTCGACTGCTTTGACAGAATTAAAATCCGTACAAAGAAAAATACTTACCAGGAAATTGATACCTGCCGTCTTCTCGGTGAACTTTACGCTGATACACGCGAATACTTAAAGGCTCAGGAAATTTATACACGCGGAATTGATTTATTCCAGAGTGAAAATGAAAGAACCGGCTTTGAAGGAGATAAAAATACAGGCCTTCTGTATGCAGATATGGGAGACATAGAATACTTTATTTCCGGTGATATGGACGCAGCCCTTAAAAATTATGAAAATTCAATCCTCAATAAAAATGATACTGCAAGCCTTAATTTCCGTATCGGTGCAATACGCTACAATAATCAGGAATACGACAAGGCGCTCCAGTCATTCATAAAGGCTTCAGAAACACAGGATTCTGATATTAACCTTATGCTTTCTCTTGCAAATGTACTTTCACTCAGGGGAGACAATTTTGCTGCACAGGGGTATTACTCTCATCTCCTGAATATACTTGATGCTGATAAGGCCCGTCACCTCATGCTTTTCCCTCAGGAACGCGAAGAGGACTCAAGACTTGTTGAAATGTTCCTTAAGGTAAATAACAATCTTGGTGTAACACTTTACAGAATTGCGCGCCAGACAGGTGACAGTGCAAAAAATGCTGAAAGTTTAGTCCGTCTTTCTGATTCAATCAGGGCATGGGACGCTTTAACAAGAAATCCTCAGACCATGGTTCGTCTGGGCGGAAGTAATCTTGCCCTTCAGAATTCAAAATACATTACTTCTTCGAGGGCAGAATATGAACCTGCCATCTACACGGATATTCCTAAAACTCTTGTCGATGAAAAAGTTCTGAAGTAAAGGCGGTATTAAATAAAATGGTGCTTTGTCCGCGGATAGGAATTGATGTAAAAAAGCATTTACGTTCTCTTCAAAAAGAGCTTTTCCGTAAGACAATTCATATCTGTACTGCCTTTGTTCCTCTTTTTCTTTATTATTTCAAAACCCTGACGATTATTCTTCTTGCTGCCGCCGGTATTCTGTACTCTCTTTTTGAAGTTTTAAGGATTAAAGGCGTTTATGTCCCTGTCATAAGTGCTGTTACAGAGGCTGCCGCCAGAAAACGTGATGAGAACAGATTTGTGCTTGGACCTGTGACTCTTGTATCGGGCTGTCTTATCTGTTCCTTATTATGGGACGATATTTTTGCTGCGACAGGAATTCTTGCGCTTGCTTTCGGCGACGGGCTTGCAAGTCTTGCCGGAAAAACTTTTGGAAGGGTAGAAGTTCCTTTAACCGGAGGAAAAACTGCTGCCGGAAGTTTGACCTGTTTTACGGCAATTTTTATTTCGAGTTTTGCTCTTCTTCATAATACTGCGCTGAGTTTCATTGCTGCCCTGACAGGAACATTGATAGAAGGACTCCCGTTAAAAGATTTTGATAATCTTTGTATTCCTGTAGTACTTGGCGGGCTGTCGCAGTTTTTATTTCCACATGTATAAAGAATGAAGGCTCTGAAGGTACTTTAAGGTTCCTGTGTAAAACAGTGTAAAGCCTGTCAGCATGAAAGCATAATTATCTGAAGCACAGAGAATGCCGTATCCGCATAAAAGTGCTGTCATTGAAAAGGCGATGATTTTGTATTCTTTTGCATTCTGTTTTACGGCATTTATCCAGAATGAGATAAAAGCAATGCCTGTAAAAAGAAGACGGGCAAGTAAAAAGAGTGTCGGAAAGCCCCATGGTACAGTGCCTGTTGAAGTGATTTTTACCGTATTAAAAGGTGCCGTTACTGCAAAAACTATGCATATTCCTGCAAGAATAAAAATATTTCTTTCTACGTCCTGTCTGTGTTCAGCTGAACTTGCGGTTGCGGCAAACACGAAAGAAAGCGGGCATAAAAGCCTTCCTGTAAAAGTTATTTTTCCGCAGAAAAAGAGCAGGTCAGAAAATGTAGACCATAAGCCGAAAAATGGGGTGAGAATGCGGACACTTTCGCACAGACAGCCTGCAGAGAACATCAGAAAGAAGATGATTTCAGTACATTGTGTGTTTTCAAACAGATTTTTTAATATATAAAGTGTAAATGGGGTGTATAATATAATCAGGAGAATTGAGATAAGGCTGGCCGTAAAGCTGTAGCTGAAAAGGACGGTGTTATTCACAAAAGAGGGAACACGCTGCTGTGGGGGTGGTAAAATGTCTTTGTATACGAGGGCTGCAATAAAACATCCTGCAGCAATTAATATGCAGAAAAGCGAAATAAAAAAAGATATCTGCATTATTTTGTTGCGTGTTCTTAAAGTCATATAAAAAATATTAAAAGCAAACTAAAATTAAGTAAAGACTTGAGGTCAGAATTCCGAAAATTAAATAAGACTGGTAAAAAGTCAGGGGGAAAAATGAAAAAGCAGCTTTTGTTTTCTATATTGATACTTGCATCACTTTCTTGTTCTTTTGCAGGGGACGCTGCGGCTTTTGTTGATTTAGGGCTTTCTGATGATGGAAAAACCTATGTTTTTGCTGAATACGGTAAGACAGACAAATCTTTTCAGGGATATGCGGAAATATATTGTGTAGACATCGAAAAAAATGACTGGATTGACGGAGAAGTTTTCAGAACAAATCCGTCTGCAGCAACTTCAAAAAAGAGCGGTAAGGAAGTTTTTGAAGAACTTTTAAAAAAGGCTGACTGGACTTTAAAAAAATATAACCTTAAAAAATCTGATCCGGATAACCTTCTTTTTACAAGGGAAATCCCGTCTTCAAAAGGTGAAATTGTATTTAAGGATTTTGAAGGCTCGACTGTAGAGCGCAGTGTTTATTATCACATTAAACTTGTAAAGAATGTTGAAGGTTCAGGTGTAAACTGCAGGTCTTCGTTCTTTATTTCACTTGAAAAGCAGGATGAAAACGGCAGCATAATAAGCAGAAACATTGTAGGAAATCCTGACATTAAGCGTAAAGGTGTATCTGATTATATAATTAACAGAATATTCAGTGACAACTCAGGAAGAAACCTTGTATTTGTAGTTGAAAAACAGCTTGAAAATGAAAGTGGAACCTGTATCCGTTACATGGTAGAAACAATAAGGCTTTAGAACAAGGCTTTTTAATTATGAGAAAATCGCTCCAGACGGGGCGATTTTTTTTGTCTGCAGCAAGAGAGAAGGGGGCGCTGAAAAGCCTCTCAGGAATTTTTTCAAATATTTTCAGCAAAAATTGTTCGATTTTTACTTTTCCACACAATATATATAGTGAAAGCATTTTTTTTAAGATGCACTTAAAAATTAAGGAGAAGTAAAATGGGTATTAAGTATTATTTGAGACTTTTTCTTGTGACTTTACTGATTGCTGCAGGCGTTATTTTTATGGCGGCGGTTCCTTTTTCCTGCAGAATTACGGAAGACGGAATTACAATTGTTGAAGAGGATGTATCGGTCCCAAAAATTGTTTCGTTCAGGGCAGGGGATAATTCAACTCTTATTTTAAGCTGTACAAAGTCTTTTGATCTTGGCGGAGAGCTTGTTAAGAACCTGAATGAAACTTATTATCAGAGTCAGCTTTTGAAAGAATATCAGGAAGATGGAAAAACGGTCGTTCTGACTCTCCCTGAGCAGACGGTGGCAGGAGAGAGTTATATTTTTGAAGGAGAAATCACTGATAAAAAAGGAAACACTCTTACTTTCAGTCTGCCTTTTACCGGATTCAATGAAAATCCTGCGAGGCTTTTACTCTCGGAAATCAGGACTAAGCACAGTACAAGTTCAGGAGAGATTAAAAAGAGTGAGTATGCTGAACTTTATGTTCTTGAAGAAGGCTGTACTGCGGGGCTTGAAATTATAAGCGGAAGTGACGGAGAAAGTAAAAAATATGTTTTTCCTGCGGTGGATGTGAAAAAGGGTGAATATATAGTTGTGCATTTCAGACAGACTTATGGGGGGAGCTGCACTGATGAAACAGGTGATAATCTTGAATTAAGCACTGCAGCTGATTCAAGTTCAGCACGTGATTTATGGGTAAATAATACTGAAAGCAGAATAAGTGAAAGTGATGTAATAGTTTTAAGGGATTCCTGCCGGGACAAAATAATTGATGCAGTTCTTTACAGCGTAAGCGGAAAGACAGACTGGTATTATTCCTTTCAGAAAGTCCTTGCATCTGTTGTATTTGAAAGCGGTATCTGGGAGGAAGGTTTTCTTCCTGAAAACGCTGCTGTATCGGACGGGCTTTCTTTAACAAGAACTATGAGCCGTTTGAATGCGGGGGAAATTATTAAGTCTTATAATGCGGGGACTGAAAATGGCAGCTTTGCTCAAAATGATTTAATAAAAGTTCATGCAGGAGACTGGGCTGTAGTAAGCGGAGCAACTCCCGGTGCAGAAAACTCAAAAGTGGTGTATGTAAAACAGGAATAATGAGAATAACTTACCCCGGACATTAGGGGCGTAAGTCCGCTTTATAAGCGGATGAGCGTGAGCGAACCCCGTTTGGCCGGAGATGTAATAAATTACGGTTAAAAATTAAATTAAAAAGTGCATAAACTGACAAAGATTTAAAATATGTGCTAATATGAGCACATGTCAGAATTATTAGCCCCGGCAGGGAATATTGAAGCACTTGACGCCGCAATTGGTGAAGGTGCAGATGCAGTTTATCTTGGTCTCAAAAGTTTTAATGCCCGTTTACGGTCTTCCAATTTTGCGTGGAATCAGTTTGAAGCTGCCGTAAATGCCGTTCACAGGCAGGGAAAAAAGGTTTATGTAACTGTAAATACAGTAAGCCAGGAAGATGAAACAGAAAGACTGTACCGTTTTTTGAGCTATTTAAGCAAAGTAGGACCGGACGGACTTATTGTTCAGGACTATGGTGTTCTGCGCATGTGTCAGGAATTTTTCCCTGGTCTTGAACTTCACGGTTCGACTCAGATTAATGTTGAAAGTGCCGCTGGTGTGAATCTTTTACAGAAGGCAGGGCTTTCGAGAGTTGTTGTAGCCAGAGAACTTGGTCTTGAAGAAATACGTCAGATAAAGCAGAAAACAACCTGTGAAATTGAAATGTTTGTTCACGGGGCGCTTTGTGTCAGTGAAAGCGGGTTGTGTCTTTTTTCAAGTTATTTAGGCGGAAAATCTGCAAACCGCGGTATGTGTACTCAGGCCTGCCGCCGTTTTTACACTGCAGAAACAGGTTCAGGGGAAAGACAGGGATATTATTTTTCTCCGAGTGACCTGCAGTTAATTGATCAGATTCCAGATTTGATGGACATTGGCGTTGAATCATTTAAGATTGAAGGCCGCATGAAAAGTGCAGAATATGTCGGTGCTGTAACCGCAGCTTACCGCTATCTTATGGACCACTACAAGGAAGACAGAAAGGGTGCTGTAGCTGCCGCAAAAAGAATGCTCAGCACTGACTTTGCCCGTTCAAAGACTACTTACTGGTATAATTTTAAGAGTAATGAAGAAGGTGTTAAGAAGGCGGGCAGTGCCATCTTAAATCCTGACCAGGCCGGCGGTACAGGTATTTATCTTGGAAGAATTTTAAGAATTCAGGCGGCAACTGATGAGGCTAAAGAAAAAGCACGTCTTGCTGCAGGTCCTGATGCTGCTCCGGAAGATTATCAGATTGTAATGGCTGAACTTGGAGGAGGAAATTATGATCCTGATCCGGGTGATTCCATCCGTCTTCACAGAAAAGATGATACCGGACGCGTAAGCCACAAGGTCCGCACTGTTTTTACTGATGAAGAAGGTCACCGCTGGATAGATATTCCGAGAGGCTTCAGTCATGATGATGAAGTATATCTTCTTCAGACAAAATCCATGTCAAAAAGATATCCCCGCGTTCTTCCTTCTGATATCGGAAAATACCGCATGCAGCCGGGAGATGAAATTCTTCCTGTTCTTGATTTAACTCCTGTCGGAAAAAAAGAGCTTTCATATTTCCCTGAAGGAATGTACGTTCAGGTAAGTACTGTTGCTGATCTGTTCCAGATTCAGTCAATGAATCCTGTCCGCGCAGTTCTTGAAGTTAATTTTGAAACCCTGGAGGATCTGCTTTCTCATAAAACAGTTCTTCCGTTCTCAAAAAAGCAGGTTATTCTTTCGCTTAATCCTTATGTGCCTGAGGCAACTGCTCCGGCGCTTGAGGAAGCCTTGTCCAAGCTTGTTGAGGACGGTTTTAAAACATTTATTGTAAATAACCTTGCTGAAATCCAGATGCTTAAGGGTAAAGATGTTAACCTGATTGCAGGACCGTATCTTTACACATTTAACCGCTGGGCTGTCAGCTGGCTTGAAAATCAGGATATCGGTGCTTTTATTACTCCTGTAGAAAATAACCGGGAAAATATCTTAAATACATTTGAACGCAATGTCCGTGACCGCTTGATGGTAACGGTTTATGCTTATCCGGCACTTTTCCGTATGAGATTTGCTCTTCCTGAAAACTATGACTTTATGTATTTCTGGGATAAAGAAGAAATGCCTTTCAAAGTTCTTTCTAATAAGGACGGAACAATTGTAATGCCTGAAAACCCGTTCAGCATTACAGACAAGACTTCTGTTCTCCAGAAGGATGGAATCAGGCGTATCCTTATTGATTTCAGCCGTACAAAGGTTACAAGACAGGAAACCAAACTTGTTATCAACAGCCTTGTTAAGGGGCAGATTATTCCTGAAACAAGCCGCTTTAACTGGAAGGACGGTTTCTATAATCCTGAAAAAATGGAAGCATACCGTGCCGCTTCAGAGCGTCTTGCTGCCGAAAAATTAGAGCGCGAAAATAACCGCGGAAAGGGTGCTCCGCGTTCCCGTGGAAGAAAGGGCTCTGAAAATTACAGAACAAAAACTTCCCGCTCTTCATCTTATAAAGGTGCAGGCAGGGGCAGAGGCCGTAAATAGTATATAAAAGGGACCTCCTTAAAAGCTGTCAGAAATGACTGCTTTTTAAGGAGGATTTTTTTTAGTTTGGTCTAACCGTCAGTTTCCTGCAAGGCTGTTAGAAAACTGCCGCCTCTTTTTCAAGGCCTTCTCTTGCTGCTGCAAGATTTCCTTCTTCATCAGTAGAGTCTGCGGCACTGTTTTCTTCATAAACTTCATTTTCATCAGACTGAGCGTCTTTCTTTTTCATGGGTTTAAAGTCTACATGTTCAGCGACAATATACACTTTGGAATGGTTTTTCCCGTTTTCATCCTTCCAGCGATCCTGTTTTAAGCGACCAACTACTCTGACCCCGCGTCCCTGTAAGCTGAATTTCGTAATTCTCTCTGTAAACTTATCACCCCAGGATTCAACGTCATAATAACCAACTTCAGATACATCTTTCCCTGCGGAATCTCTGTAAAAGTGATTCACAGCAATAGGAAGAATACTTACCTTTTTGCCGTTCGGCGTTTCGCGTAATGTCGGCTTGCGTACAACATTCCCTTCAATAATGATTGAATTAAGTGCGTTCATGTTAACTCCTTTCAAGAACACTGCAAAAGCCCGGAAAACAGCTGCATACCAGTGCATACTGCGTCCGTTCTTTAAGCATTTTGATTTGTTTCTGCTGGTTTCGGCCTAACCAAAAAAAATAAGGTGTACATTCTCTTTTAAGAACGTACACCTTATATATTGCAGTCAAATTCAAAAATGACACATTTTTGCGTAAAAAAAACAAAAAAAACTTAATTTTTTTTACATAGGGATGTTTTTTACAAGTTTTATGATGTAAAGCTGTATGTACATTGTAAGTGCATCAGGCTCACCGATTTTCTGCATCGGGGGAGTTTTTACCAGAGATTCTGCAAGATTTTCAATGCGCTCTTTATTAAAGCCTTCTGACTTCATGTTGCGGAGAACCTTGCGGAGATAGTCTTTTATGAGTGAGTTAACATCTTCCGTCAGGTTATTGTGTGTAACTTTTCCGATTAGCTTATTCCACATGTGTTCGTAGGAATGAAGTTCACGGTCTAAGGTTGAACTTGAAGGAACCAGTTCTTCTTCCAGACTGCGTGCAGCCTCGCGGAGGGCAACCTTTTTTGAAACAGCAGGATTCTGGGCAAGGGCTGCTTCCTGATTGTCCTGACGGCTTTTTTCTGCCTCTTTTTCGTGATAGATCTGTGCATCTGTTTTTGTCTGCTTAGGCTTCTTTGCTTTTGGAGGCCTCATTATCAGTTTCATAATCCATGAAATTACAGGAATTGCATACCAGAAAGGAAGCAGTATTTTTGTATCTGTTAAAAGTTTCTGTCTGTCCATTAAAAGGATGTCAGAATATGGAATGAGGCGGCCGTTTTCAAACAGAGTGATTCTTCCGCCTGATAAGCCTGAACTGTCTGTTTCTGCATTTACTTCGTAGTCAATTAACGGCATAAATGAGGAAGTTAAAAGAGCGTAGAGAATAGGGGACTGAAGGGCAGTTTCTTTTTCAAGACGTTTTTCAAAGGCCTTCTGTTCTTTCATCTCTGGAAGGTCGTCGTAACTTCTCATAACATTAAACCAGTGCTTTTTTATTGCCTCACGGATTGTTGTGCGTGCATCTGAACACAGGCGTAAAATCAGCGGCATGACTTTATTCTTGTAAATGAAGTAGGGCTGGTTTTCTGTTTCAGTTTTAAAGACAAGCATTTCCGGAAGATCATTTGCAGCACTTTCAGTGGTTTTTGCGTGCAGGAAGGCTTTAAGCTCATCTTCTGAATACTGCCCTAAAAGCGGAACTCCGCTGTTGCTTGTAAACTTTGTAATTGTTTCGTATGTAAAATAGTAAGGCGGACGGGAAAGCTGCTGTTCAAGGTTTTTGATAGCGGCTTCTTTTTTATTTTTGTCCTGTGCCCTTGTTTTGTAGAAGTTTGATACAATTTCGAGAATGTAAACTGACTGTAAAACTGCAAGATCTTCTGCCGTGTAATCCTTTACTTTTTCATAATCCTGGCGGATAAAGAAGAGAAGCTGAGTCATAAAGTAAAATGAATCTTCAGGCTCCTTAAACATCTTTGACGAATCTGGATTCTGGCAGAATCTATTGAAGATATTTTTGGCAGTCATTTCCTTTCCAGGATTTGAAACTGTCAGTTTTTTCATAAAGTAGTCGTGATGCTCGTCCTTTGTCAGCATTGTGCGGATTTTAAGAACGGCACATTCTATGAGGGTGTGAATTGATACAAGGGAAGGAAGAAGAATTGTAGGGGAATCATGAGGAAGTACAATTCCATAAAGGTATTTGTCTGTAAGAGTTTCTTTTTCAAGAAGCTCGTTGATTATTTCTGCGGCAGAGCGGCGTGTGATTACTTCGTTCGGTACTTTTTTTGGAATATCGCCTTCCTGCGGAAAAGGAATCTGAGGCTGAACTAAAATTTCTTTGTATCGTTTTGTATATTTGTCAGTAAAAAAAGGAATTACAACAATCTGGCGTTTTTCTACTGTAGGCTGTAGAAGAAGAATCTGTCTCTGGTCAGCAAGTTTTTCAAGTTCCTTTAAAAGTACATTTGCGGTATCAGAAAGATATGTGACAAGCGACGGCTGTTCTTCGAGGTGATGTTCTGAATAGCGTTTGATGTATTCAGTAAATTCATTGAAATCAATTATTGCATTGTCCTGTCTGCCTGCAAAAAATTTGAGGAGAACTATTATGGAAGTAGTAGTAGCCATATTTTTATATTATCAGTATTTATCTGTTTTCTCAATGGCAGGAAATGCCAGATTTATCTGTTTTGGCCAGGGATAGTAGCGGCGCGGAGCGTCCGGCGCAGGTTTCCTGGGGCGGATGGAGCGCTTTTGCGCGCAACCGCGGATAGCCCGGTCTGACGCGTAAGCGGCAGAGGCCGCCGTATGCTTATGCCTCATTGAAACAATATGTTTTTGGGTCTAAAATGGAGTATCCGTGATTAAAGCGCGGGGCAGTACGGGAGAAAAAAGTGATTGCACAGAGAATGAAAAACCTTCATCCTTATGTTCCTGGTGAACAGCCTAAGGATCGTCCATATATAAAATTAAACGCTAATGAAAATCCTTATCCGCCGAGCCCGGAGGTGTCAAAAGCTGTAGTTAAGGCTGCAAAAAAGTATTCGCAGAAGATGGCGCTCTATCCTGATCCTGATTCAAATGAGCTTAAAGCTGCCATTGCCTCAATGCTCAATCAGTGCGGAGGAGTGCTTGCCGGAGCTGAAGTAAAAGGCGGTAAGAAAAACGGAAGCGGGGCAAAAGTTACTCCCGGGGCTGGCGATAAGATTCCTTTTGAAGTAACTCCTGATATGATTTATGCAGGAAACGGCTCTGATGAAGTTTTGAGTTTTGTTTTCTATGCTTTTTTTGACGGTGACAGGCCCCTTGTTCTTCCTGAGCATACTTATTCTTTTTATCCGGTATATGCAGGCTTTTACAATATTCCTTTGAACAAAGTTCCGCTTAAAAGTGACTGGTCTGTTGACCGGGAAAAAATGCTTGAAGAAGCAAAGAAGACTGATTCTTCAATTATTTTTGCAAATCCTAATGCGCCGACTTCACTTGGGCTTTCAAGAGAGGAAATCCGTGAGATGATTAAGGCGGCGCCTGAAGACAGGGTTTTTGTAGTTGATGAAGCCTATGTTGATTTCGGCGGGGAAAGCTGTATTCCGCTTCTCTCTGAGTTTAAGAATCTTGTAATTGTGCGGACTTTTTCTAAATCTATGTGCGGGGCAGGAATGAGGCTTGGATATGTTGTTTCTTCTCCTGAACTTGTAAATCACATTACGACCGTTAAAAATTCGCTTAATCATTTTCCTGTTGATTTTATGGCGCAGCAGGCTGGAATTGCTTCCTGCAGAGATACGGGGTATTACGCTGAATGTGCAAAAAGTGTTGCTTTTGAGCGGGATGAGTTTATTGATTTTCTCCGGGAAAAAGGCTGGTATGTTTTAGACAGCCAGACGAACTTTGTTTTCTGTAAAAAAGAAGGGCTTAGCGGTGAAGAAAGCTACAGAAAAATAAAAGAGCAGGGCATCTTAGTCCGCCACTTTAATACACCTGGAATTGAAGATTACCTGAGAATTACAGTCGGAACTCACGAACAGATGTTCGCCTTAAAAAAAGTGATGGGGGATTTGTAATATGAAAATACTTGTAATATCAGACATACACGGAAATACCGAAAATATCGAAAAACTTGCCGACCGTTTTGCGGCCGCAGATTTTGTTCTTTTTGCAGGCGATTTTGCAAGGTTTAATCATCCTGAAACCGGAAAACCTGCCCTTGAGGCTCTTTTGAACCGCCATGAGTCTGTTTTTGCGGTTCTCGGTAACTGCGATGAACCTTCATTCCTTGAAGAAATTGAAAAGGCTGATATCAGTGTTGAAGGAAGCATGGTTTTTCATGACGGTCTTGTGATTGCAGGAAGCGGCGGCGGATCAAAGTTCACGGGTGAAACTCCTTTTGAGCGCACCGAAGAAGAACTGCTTAAAGATTACAGTATTGTAAAGGAATCTCTTCCTCAGATTGCTGATGAAAACGGAACTGTCAATAACCTTATTCTTATCATGCACAATCCTCCTAAGGATACTGACTGTGATATGATTCCGGGCGGCGTGCACGTTGGCAGTGCGCTTTTGCGTGATTTTATTGAAAAGACACAGCCTGTTTTAACCGTAACAGGCCATATTCATGAAAGTGCTGGAATGAGTAAAATCGGTTCAACTCTTGTAATGAATCCAGGAGCCCTTATGGAAGGAAAGTACGGCTGGGTTGAATTAAAGGAAGACGGCGGAAAGTGGAGCGTTGCTTCTGCAGAATTGTGTCAGCTGTAAAAAGGAATTTGTTTATTTAATTTGTCTGTGCCAGACGGAAACCGAAGTAGTTGTAGACTTCGTTAGGATCAAAACTGTAGCGGTCGCCTGCGTAACAGAACGGCGTGTATACTGACCAGCTTCCGCCGCGGCTCACCCTCTGGCTGCCGCTTTCAGGTCCCGTGCATCTTTTTCCCGGTTCAGACGGCCTGTAATTTGCCATCCAGTCCCACACAAACTCAAGAATGTTTCCGCTCATGTCAAAAAGTCCTGCTCCGTTAGGATTTCCGCTGCCTGGTTTTGGAGGGGCTTTGCTTTCAAACGGTGTGCCTGCAGTTCCTGCCGGGCGTGTCTGGTCTGTGTTGTTTGCTGTCCAGCTTACTGCTTCTTCAGGAATTGAAAAATCAGTCTTTCCGTTTTCGTCTGCCTGACCGCTCATTATATCTCCGCCCTGAAAGCCGTTTTTTGTTTTTCTTGCAGCATATTCCCATTCTTCTTCTGAAGGAAGGCGGAAGCCTTTAGAGTCCCAGTTACATTCTGCAAGGTCGAGACGGGTTGTTTCCGTTGCGTCTTTTAAGACCTGGTTTTTGTAGGTGTAGCAGGGGGTAAGGCCGTAGAGTTCTGAGAGTGCATTGCACCAGATTACGGCATCGTACCAGCTTATCATTGTTACAGGCTGATATTTTCCGTATTGTGTCGGGGCGGCGCCTCTTTTTCCGCGGGAGCCTTCCTGTCCAGGATTGAGGAATTTATAGCCCATGTCTTCAGCTGTTTTTCTTACTGAATACCATAAATCGTAGGTTGTTTCCGTGCGGTTGAGCAGGAAAGGTTTTATCCAGCGTTTTTCAGTAAAGGACTGGCTTGAATCTCCGATTACATAGACGTCAAATTCCTGACCGTCTTTCGGCCCGAGTTCAACCATATCCATATCTTCAAAAACAAAATATTCTGAAAGATCATTCTGCTTATCCTGTGTATAAGCAGGCTGTAAAAGAAAAACTGCCGTAAAGATAACTGCAGGTATTAATAACTTTTTTGACTTTTTCATGGAACCATCCTTATAAAACTCTGCATCTGAATCTCCTCAGGGGGGCGCTGATCACAGGCTTTTATTCTGGTTTTACCGTTTTCTATTTTTTAACTGCCTGAATTTTTTCTGGATTTTTGACATAAAAGTCATTATGACGAATGCACCTGTAGCCAGGACTGCACAGCCTATGCTGATTACAATAAAGCCTGTCCAGCCGTCATCTTTTGTCCATGGCAGGCGGATATTCATTCCCCAGAAGCTTGTTATGAAGGAAATGAGCATTAAGGCAATGGAGAATACTGTCAGCTGCTTCATTACGATATTCATATTGTTTGAGATAACTGAAGCAAAGGCATCCATTGTGCCTGAAATTGTCTGGGAGTAGGTGTTTGCCATTTCCATAGCCTGACGGTTATCTACTTCTACGTCATCGAGCCAGTCCTGGTCGTCTGCATCAAATTTGATGATTTTAGTCTTGCGTATTTTTTCAAGCAGGAGCTGGTTGCTCTTGAGGGAGCTTGTAAAGTACATAAGTGATTTTTCCAGGTTGAAAAGCTGAATCAGTTCGTTGTTTTCGATTGATACCTGGAGTTCTTCCTGGATTGAGTTTGTACGGCGGTTGATTTCTTTAAGGTAGCGCAGGAACATTGTGTCTGCACGGCTTAAAATCCGCGTGATGAAAGCAGGAAAGTCAGAAATTGTAAGGTCTTTGATTCTGTTTGCACATAAATCTTTTAAAACCTCACAGTCAGTCCAGCACATTGTGATGATTGTGTCCGGGAAAATAATTGCGCCCATGGGAGCTGTATGATAGTGAACTTCGGCATTAGGCATGTAAACCGGCAGACGCATGATTGTAAGTACGTAGCCGTCGCCCTGCTCAATGCGTGAAAGTTCATCGGGGTCGAGGGAGTCTACGACATGATCATGATCGAGGGTGTAATCTGCTTCGAGGACTGCTATTTCTTTTGATGTTACGTTACGGGCATCGACCCAGAGTCTTTTTTCCGGATCGATTTTATCCTTGTCTTTTTTTACAAAGATACCGTTTTCCTGCTGCCAGTAATTAATCATTTTTCTACCGTTTATTCCCTTGAGTTTATCACGAAAAGGGACTGTGGGGCAACTTTTTACACTTTTTTAAAAATTTTTTAATGGTTTTTTGTCAGTTTTTAAAAAACAGCACCAATTATTATTGCAGAAGAAAAAATAATTTTAAGGGGGTAAAAGTGATTAAAACTTTCCAAAAATTTTTTGTGTCTTTTGCGATGTTTTTCCTTGTTTTTAAGGCGGGAGCTGAAAGCTTTGAATTCATCAATAAAGACTTGTCTGAGATTTTGTATGCGGTTTCTGTTTATAAAGGCTTTCCTGTTACGGGCGATGACACTGTAAAGGGCACGGGAGATTTCCGCGTGAGCGGGGATGATTTTGACCTTGCATTTGATTCGTTTTTGAGGAAGTCGAGGCTTTATGTTACTAAAAGCAGTGAAGGCTGGACTGTCAGCAGGTACTCTCTGGTGAAAAACGAAGAAGGTTTGTATTCACTGGATGCACTTGATATGACTCCGTCCCAGCTGTTTGAAAAGACGGCCGAAAAGACTCAAACCTGCATTACTTTTGACAGTCTGCCTGCGGTCTGTGTGAGCATTCATACCGGTTTTTGTACTGAGTTTGAACTTGTTTCAAGAATTACAGGGCTTTGCAGTGGTTTTGAAGCTGAAAAAAAAGGTGATGGTGTTATTCATGTTTCACGCACTACAAAAAATCCTGTTCAGACTCTGACAGGCAGGGCTGTTTTTTCTGTTACCGCAGGACAGTACTGGAACTGCGATGTGTCCGGCTGTTCACTTGAAAGCGCCCTCGACAGGCTTTTTAAGGACGCCGGCGTTCAGTTCTGTATTGTTTCAGGCGGGGACGGAAAAATTGTCCGTGCCAGCCTCTCAAATCTTTCGCTTGAAGAACTTGCCGTTAATCTCTGTGCTTTAGCCGGAGCAGAAGCGGTTTTTGAAGACGGTATCTGTTATGTGATTGGTTCAAAGAATGCCAGAAAAAAAATCGATTCTACCGGCAAAGAGTGGCGGAAAGGTGTCTTAAAGTACGGAAGTTTTGAGGGGTTTTCTACTGCGGCATTAAAAAGATTTCCTGACCTTGAACTTGTAAAGGCGGGAGGTAACGGCGATTTTCTGTATTTTATCCGTGAAAAAGATGAACCTGATTTTGATGATTTTCTTTACAGCTGGGATGTAAAAACAAACGCAAGACTCGTTCAGTTAAGACACCTTAAGGCGTCAGATTTTATATCCTGTCCGCCGCCTTTTGCTGACCGTTCAAAAATAACTGACAGCGGGAAGGGGGACAGTTTTTATTTTACTGGAACTGATTATGAATATATAAGGCTGCTTGAGGAACTTAAAGAGTACGACAGGCCTGTAACCAGAGTCAGCTATGATCTTCTGATAATTCAATATCAGAATTCAAAGGGGAGTGAATGGAATCCTTCTCTAACTGTTTCTAAAGCAGCGGAAACTGATGAAAACTCTCTGACTGCAGCTCTTGGAAGTGTGCTTGATTTTAATATGGATGTGACGGGAGCTTTTGGATTAAAGTTTGCTGCTGCCCTTCAGACTTCGATTAATGAAACAAAAGCCCGTGTTTTTGCTGATACAACGCTGACGGGAGTTTCCGGGAGAACCATAAGTTTTCAGAACACTAATACTTACCGCTACCGTGATAATAATCTTGATCCTGAAACGGGAAAACCTGTTTATTCAGGGGTAACAAGAGAAATTGTTTCAGGCCTTAAACTTGAAATAACTGGAACTGTAATCGGAGATAAAAGCATCACTACTAAAATTTCTGCCAGTGTAAGCCGTCAGGGCACGGACACTTCTTCTAAAACCGGAAATCCGCCGCCTTCTTCTGAAAAACTGGTGAGTACGGAAGTGAGGGCAAAAAGCGGTGAGCCTGTCATCTTAAGCGGCCTTGTCCAGAATGAGGAAAGTGAAACTGATTCGCGGATCCCGTGGATATCAAAAGTTCCTCTTTTAGGAAGACTTTTTAAGGGAAGTGATAAAAAGACTGAAGCAACTGAACTTGTAATTTACCTGGTGCCTAATATTGATTCACCTGAGACTGACTTTCAGAAAAATGAAGATGGTGTTCTCAACGAAAAAATCCGTTCTGAAGAAAAAAAAGAGGAAATGAGACGGGTTTTGAAGGAGTTTAAGCTTATATGAGGGAGGACTGCATTAAAAAATTTGAGCTTGGAACTCAGTTCTGCCTGTATAACGGAGTTGCTTTACTCTCACAGTCAAAAAATGCCGTCTGCTTCGGTCTTGTAAATCCTGATAATACGGAATTAAAAAACAGGCTTGAGCGTTCTGCAAGAATCTTTTTTGAAAGAACAGATATTGAATGTACTTTTACTCAGATTGATGCTGATGAACTTGAAAAAATAGTTACCAGGAATTACGGATGTTCATCTGATTCATTTATAAGCGAAAGAATTCCTGAATACGATGAAAACAGCGCAGGGGTGCTGCTTCTGGATTCTCTTATTGAAGAGGCTGCTGAAAAAGGGGCGAGTGACATTCACATAGAGGAAAACTGTGTCCGCTACAGGATAAACGGAAGACTTGAGAAAGCCTGTCCGCTTGACGTTCAGAGAATGCTTGAACTTGTAAGACGCATAAAAGTTCTTGCCCGCATGAATGTTATGGAAAAAAGAAGCGGACAGGACGGGCAGTTTATCTGGAAAAGAAAAAAAAGAACTGTCTTTATCCGTGTATCCTGTCTTCCGGTAATTTCTTCTTATTCTGAAGAAGGAGTCGAGTCAGTTGTTCTGAGGCTTTTAGATACACAGAGGGTAAATCCGGAACTTGAGGGACTTGGTTTTGATGAAAGACAGCAGGAAATAATCCGAAGAACTGCCTGCTGTAAAAGCGGACTTGTGCTGATTTCAGGGCCTACGGGTTCAGGTAAGACCACAACAGCTTCTGCGGTGCTGCAGTGGATTTTAAAGGAAAGTGAAGGAACAAAAAAAATAATCACTGTAGAAGAGCCGCCTGAATATATTCTTGAGGGGGTTACTCAGATAAGGCTTGAGGAAACGGCAAAACTCGATTTTGACAGTGCCCTTAAGTATATTTTCCGCCACGATCCTGATGTTGTTTTTGTAGGGGAAATCCGTGATTCACTTTCTGCAAAGACGGCTTTACGGGCCTCTCTTACGGGGCATCTTGTTTTTGCAACAGTTCATACGGACGGGGTTTTTGAAACGCTCTTAAGGTTGTGTGATCTGGGCCTTTCCTTAAAAACTCTCTGTACTGTTTTAAAAGGAGTGATCTCCCAGGAACTTGATTACAAAAAAAATGGGGAAGGGTGGCTTCCTGTGTTACGGGCAAAGGTTTTTGAAACTGTTCCGGACTTGTTTGAAATTAGTGATGATGAAAGCTTTGGCGGAAAGTTGAAGTCAATTATTGATGAGAGGTGTGTATGAAAGATGAAAAGACACTTTTAGTTTTGACTGAGCTTCTTTACGGTTACTGCGAAGCAGGTTTTTCTCTTAAAACGGCGGTCAGTGAACTGTCAGACAGAAGGACCTGTGGAAAGGTGCCTCTTAAAGTTCACTTATGCTGTCAGGAATTAAAGAACTTTCTTTCTGAAGGGAAAAAAGCAGGTGAAGCCTTTGAAAAACTTTCCTGCATAAAGGTTCCTTCCTGGTTTTCGGGGTTTATTTACAGTGCGGAAGAAAACGGAAGCCTTATAAAGACTTTAGGGTTTCTTAAAAAAATGCTTGAGGAACGGTTAAATCGTTTTGAAAAGACTTTTCTTTCACTTTTGTATCCTGTCTGTGTGTGTTCTCTGTCTTTTGTGTTCAGTCTTGTTTTTTATTTAACTGCGGGAGCAAAAGGCGGAGGACTTAAAGGCTTTTTTTTGACTGGAGAATCGTCTGTTTTATTTTTAGGAGTGTTTTGTGCGGGGACAGCGCTGCTTGTAAAACATATTTTTTCTCCTTCTGTTCCGCCGCTTTTATTTAAGGTTCTTTCTTTTTCAGTTGAGAACGGTTTTACTCTTGCCGGTGCTCTGGACTGTGTTTTTCTGATGTTCAGGGGTAATGAAAAAATTGAGGGGATGATTTTAAAAATCAGAAGGCGAATAAGGGAGGGGGAGAAAGTTGCAGAGGTATTCTGTTCAGCACTTAAAGAATGCGGTTTTGATTTTGCTTCACGGACTGCGGGGCTTTGTCTGTGTCTTTCTGAGGCATCTGGTGATTATGCGTGTTTTGAAAAGACCTTCAGAATCCTGAATCAAAAAAAGCAGAAGAAAGAGGAAGTGTTTTTAACGCTCTTAAACCCGTTTTTAATGTGCGGAATCTGTTTTTATCTTTACCTTCTTTTTAAAGATACGCTGGTGCCGGTTTTAGGCGGGGCGAGTTTTGTGTGGTAACAGGATGCTTTCATCACTGGCGGATTTTGCCGCTAACGCGGAGTTTTATAAGGAGGAAAAATGTTAAAAAAATCAGGGAAAAAATACAGAAGAAATGATTTAGATGCGGGGTTTACTTTTATGGAAACGCTTGCAGTTATTGCATTAACGGCTGTTCTTACGGCGCAGGTGGGGGCCGGCATTTTTAAACTGCTGCAGAAAGGAAAGGCGGCTGCGGCAAAAGCTCAGATAGAAAACTACAGAACGGCACTTCAGTCTTTCTACATTGATACGGGTCATTTTCCTGAAACGTCTCAGGGACTTGAAATATTGTGGTCAAATGACAGCGGCACGGAGGACTATGAAAAATGGCGGGGGCCATATACTGACAGAAAAATATCTGTTGATCCGTGGGGAAATAAATATCTTTATCTTGACGCCAGAGACTGTGCTCTTTGTGCTTCTTCCGGTCAGTACGAACTGATGCCTGACGGACTTGCCTGGGGAATTATCTGTTTTGGCGCGGATGGAATGAAAGGAGGAAGTGGTGATGAAAAAGACATTGTTTCCTGGGAATAAAAGTGCAAAAGGCTTTGCACTGATTCAGAGTGTCCTGGTTATTTTTATTGTTTCCGTGCTGCTGTCTTCTCTTGCTGAAGGTTACAGAGGAAAAATTACTCTCTTGAAAAAGCAGAAGGAAGTCCTTATTAAAACTTATGAGATAAAAACGGAGGAAGTTAATGAGATTGATTGAAATCGTGTGTTCTGCGGGACTTCTTGCATTAAGTCTTGGAATATTTTCTTCATCATTAGGTCCGTTAAAAAAGTTTTCAGCCGGCTACTATGCATTAAAAAATGAATATCAGACAGACCGTTTTATTGCTGAAAGTTTCAAGGCTTTATGTTCCCGGAAAGACAGTACAAAAAACGATTTTGATGAATGGGAAAAAATGTGCAGTCTGACCTTTAGTTTAAGTTCCATATCTGTAGAAAAAAATGCTGGTGCTGAGGAACTTAAGTGTTCCTGGGAAAAAGAAAACAGAAGAAAGGAGATGGTATGCGTAAAGGAAAAATAGAAAATACCGTTAAAAAAAATCAGTATGAACTTTATTCATTTTCTCTTCCTCTTTCTGTTGTGAATTTTAAAAACAGAAGGAAGCTTGTTGAACAGCAGCTTGAAAAAAATCATCCGGGATTTTCGGCGAGTTTTTTTACTTACGCAAAATACAGGATAAAAAACAGAAAGCTTCTTGCCAGGGTTGCAGTAATAGATTCAAAGATTCTTTCTGAGTGCAGGTCAAATTCATCTTCTGGCCGGCTTGAGCTTGAAGGAGAAAAATTTAAGATTTCTGTTTCTAAAAAGAGAATGAAAAGCAGGTTTGTCACATGCGCTGCAATTTTGATTTTTGTCAGTGGATTTTTGCTTTTCAAAAACACCTATTTTTTAAGGGAAAAATCCTGGAACGCTGAAACTTCTCAGCTTTATTCGTTATCTGATAAGGAGAAACCGATGTTCAGTTCAATTTATCCGGATGTGATGGAAACTGCAGAACAGATTCTTGGAAGGGTTTATGAAAACTCAGGCACTGTTTCAGCCTTTAACTGGAACGGTGAGAAATGCAGCTTTTCTATTAATGGCTGTCATCCTGAAACTGTTGTTTTTGACCGTCCCTGTTCTGTTTCCTATAAAAACAGATCTCCTTCATTTTCTGTTTCTGTTGACTGTTCTTTCGGGACTAAAGACTGTCTTGAAGGTGCACTTGAAAGCAGTGAGTTTATACGGGGTTTCAGGGAGAGACTTGAAAATTACGGGGCTTTGCTTCAGACGGAATTATGCAGTCAGGAAAAAATAGAGTTCAGGTATTTTACTGGGGAAGAAAACTTTAAAAGACTTCTTAAGATGACCTGTGATTACCTTAATCTTTCTTTCTGGCATGAAACTTCTCTCTGCGTTGAGTCTGCCGCCAGCGGAATTCTTGTTTCTGCTTCTTTTGAAAAAGGAATTGTAAGCGGTAGTGCAGTAAGCGAAATAATTGCAGATTATGCTTCTCTTTTTAATGCGCCTTCTTCTCTTGAGTTAAAGAAAACTCCTGTAAGGGAAAAAACAGTCAAAACTGTTCAAGGCGGACATCCAGAGAAACTCGGAGAAATCAGGAAAGGAAATGAAATCTTTATTTACTGGAAATCAAAGGACGGAAAAATCATTACTGAAAAAGTGAGTATATAAAACTTATTTTACAGAAAAACAATAACGGAGGAATTATGAAAAAAGGATTAGTTAGTGTTTTGAAGGCGGCTGCAGTTTTCGTTTTGATTATGAGCGGGACTTCCTGTGCTTCATCCAGACATTCACACGGCTGTTATCTTGCGGGAAGAATCTGTTCACCTGACGGGAAGGGAATTGAGGGCTGCAGGGTTGAAAACGGACGGGATAAGGTGTTGACGGATAAAAGGGGATATTTTGTTTTTGGTGATTATAAGGAGCGGAAAATTAAATTAACAGGCGGTAAAAAAGGCTGGGTATCTCTTGATGAAAATATTGAAGACTGGGATGGCCGCTCGCTTATCTGTATTCAGCTTGTTCCGCTTGAAAAAGAACTTAAAGGAGTTGAAAAAATGCTTAAGGAAAAGTTTTTTGATGAGGCAGAACTGGTCTTGCAGCGTGAAAAAAACATAAACGGCTCAGAAGAACTGTATCAGTTTTATTCGGTTCTTTATGAGTGGTGTCATTCGGGTAATCCGGAGGATAAAGAAAAATTAATGGCAATGGCAGGTGCAGAATGAAAAATATAAGAGTAATTTTGTGTCTGATATTTTTTATAGCGGTTTCTTTTAGGGCGGCGGCAGAGACTCCATATTCTTTCAATGAATGTAAAGTTCATAACGGAAGAATTGAGAATTTCTGTGAGGATGGTGCGGTGCTTCTGGAGATGGTTAATACTTCCGCTAAGGTGATTAAAGCCTTTGAGGTGGTGTTGATTTTGTGTGACCAGAATGGGGACAGTCCGTTTGAAGACGGGGATTCGGTTGTTTCTTACTGTGAAGAAAGGCTTGAAAGCGGTGAGATTTTTAAAATGGCTTTGAGTCTGGATGAGTTTGTTACAGGGGACTATGACGGAAATCTGTATTTGAAGAATGCTTATCTGCAGAAGGTTGTTTTTGCGGATGGCAGCTCATGGAAGGATTTTTATGGAATCTATGGAACTGGAGATGAGATTCAATGAGAAAAATACGGTTTTTGATTTATGGAATTCTTGTGGCTTTCTTTTTCGCAGGGTGTTTTCTTGAAACTGAAGATGAATGTGAGCAGAAAGAATGGAATGTTCTTGTTTACATGGCTGCAGATAATAATCTTGAAGGCGCCGGAATCAGTGATTTTAATGAAATAGAATCGTCTGGTTTTGATGAGAGCAGAATGAATGTTTTTGTTCTTTTTGACAGAGCCGAAGGTAATGATGCTTCTAACGGTGACTGGACTGACACCAGACTTTACAAAGCTGTAAAGGACAGCACACCTGCCATTGCTTCTTTGCGTCTTGACTGCAGAAATCTTGGACTTAGTTCTGAGGAGAATGTGGAACTGGATATGGCAAATAAGGAAACAGTCTCAGGATTTATTTCTTATATTCTACAAAACTATCCGGCAAAGAAAAATGCTTTTATTGTCTGGGGGCATGGGTCAGGCTGGAGGTATTATTCAACTGACTCTTATTCCCTTACAAAACTTTCTCCCGTCGCTCTGGGACAGGGGATAAAAAAAGGACTTGCTCAGGGAGAAAAATTTGACCTTATCTGTTTTGATACCTGTTTTTCGATGAATATTGAAACACTCTGGGAACTTAAAGAGTGTACTCATTTTATGGCTGGTACGAGCGGAATTATGAGGAGGGACGGACTAGATTATTCATTTTTAGGAAAAATAAAGTCAGCTTCTCTTTCTGCACAGGAGTTTGGAAAAGTTTTGTGTGACAGTTTTTCTGAAGATAATACAGGTTATGAGTATGAATGTTTTTCACTGATTGATCTGTCTGAACTTGAGCCGGCGGTTGAAAACTTTAATGTGTTTGCCCGGATGATTTCACAAAAAATTTCTGACAGCACTTTGCAGAACGATTTTAAAAATTATCTTTCTTCTTCTGTTATGTCTTATTATGCGCCTTCTTATCCCTGTGACCTTTATCTTGATTTATGGGAGTTAATATCTGGGGGAAGTGAATGGTGGAAAAATAAAGATGCTGAGTGGACGGCATCTGATGAAGAAGTTTTTTTGAAAGCGGGGGATGCTTTAGAGAAACTGTTTGTCTACAGCGTAAGAGGGCAGTCTGTCACTACAGCTTATCCTCTTGGAATCTTTTTTGCGGTCAGTATATCGCCGGGGATTTTTGATATTTCTCATCCGACTTCATATGTAAACGGCTCAAAAACAGCAGATAAATGCAGTTTTGTAAATGTTTGTACGGGCTATGTCCCGTCAGTTTCTGGGGATGTGTCTTTAATCGACAGGCTTTTTTACTGGAATGCATTTTAACGGAGGCTAAATGAAAAATAAAATAATAAAAATTTTTGCCGTATTTTTATTCTGTATTTTTGCAGGTATAACAGGGCTTTATCCGTATTCGGATCCTGACGCGGCAGGCGGCTGGAATAGTTCCCAGCGTGAAGATGATGATTTTTATTCCGGAAATTATCATGGTTTTTCAAATTCATCGGATCCAAACGGTAATCATGAAGTAACAGGTTCTGCAGATTATGAAGCAAGGGCTTTTTCTGAGGCTGTTAGCGAACTTGCAGAAATGGAAGAAAATGAGGGAAATTACAGTTCAACAGACCTTGAATATGCACGCGCTAAAGTTGAAGAGGCAAAGGAAAGGCTTGCGACTGCCTGTGTTGCCGAGGGAAAAACAGTTTCTTATTCAAAAAATGGTAACTGGGCAAAAATCAAGGATGAAACGGGGAAGATTGTTGATACTGCAGGTGACCCTGTAAAGTTTTCATCCGGTATATATTTACATGAACTTGAAGATATATGCGTAAATTATGGAGGCTGCAGTTTTTCGGTAAACAGATTTTTCCGCTCAAGCAATTCAAAAACTAACGCTGAACTTGTAAAAAAGGCAAAACCAGGTCTTTTCGGCCGCGGCTGGAAAACAAATCTTGAAAGCCGTGTAATCCGCGGATACCGTCATGCATTTGATTTTGATGAAGAAGCGTATGAAGAAACTAAAGAAATTATTGATGCTGACTGGGAGTCGATAAAAAAAAAGGCAGAACGCTATGCAGGTATTACTCTGGAAACGCTGGAGAGTGACTCTGACGGCGGGGGAAGTTCCGGAGAAACTTCTGATGTGTCTGACGAAGTTACGGACGGGGAAATCAGCGGGGATGAGGATCAGAATGACGATGAAGAGGACGACGATGATGGCGGCTCTTCATCACAAATCATGAAGAAAAACAGATATAATCAATACCTTGAGATTTTTAAGAAAGCCCGGGCAATTTACTGCAGGGTTGAGGAAGATGGAAAGGACTGGCGGATAAAACATGAAAAAGGATTAAAAAACAGGGAGCTTGATGTATATGTCCGTTATGGAGAAAACAGTGAACTGGCTGAAAGTTTGGATGAAGAGAGCGTTATTTATATTGATGAAGAAGGATTTTCTTATATTCTGAGCAGAGAAGACGGCATATGGAAAAATGAGACTCTTGAAAACTGCGGCTTTACTTTTGAGGAAGACGGGGAAGGTTTTAAAGTAAAGAAAAATGATTCAGGTGAACTTTTTTACGGTGCTTACGGCCAGCTTGTAAAAACAGCCGATGAACACGGCTTTGTAACTGAATATGAATGGGATAAAGAGAATCTGGTACGGATAAAAGTAAATGGCGGGACTACTATTGAGGTATTGTGTGAAGAGGGAAGAATAAAAAGTTTTGGCACTTCTTCTGCACAAATTACTTATGAGTATTCAGCCGATATGCTTTTTAAAGTAAGTTCACTTAACGGGATTTTTCCTTTCGGCGAAGTCTGTGTTTCGTATGAATATGATTCAAATCAAAATATAGAAAAAGTCTTTAAAGGAGATAACAGTTTTACTCAGATTTTTTATGAGAATCCTGATAAAAAAGACAGGACAAACGAAAAAATCTATGTCAGTTCAGTAAAAAATGAGAACGGCGATACGGAGTATTTTTCTTATGATCTTGAAAACAAAACTGCAGTTTATAAAGACCATGACTCAAATGAAACTGTTTTTGGCTGGGACGATAAGGGCAGAACAATAATGGAAAGCAGGCCGGACGGAAATGTCATTAATTATTCTTATAATGACGCAGGCCTTCTTTGTGAGAAAGAGGAAAACGGTGAAAAGCATGAGTATATTTATGATGAAGAAAACCACCTGATAAAAGTTTTGTATTCTGATTCAACTGCAGATGATTATACCTGGGATGGTGAAAACATACGCAGCATAAACCTTAGAAACGGTGCTGTCCTTAATTTTAATTACGATTACAGGAATTTCTGCACGGATATTTTCAGAGACGGGGAGAGGCTTTTTTCTTATCAGTATGATGCAGAAGGATTTCTTGTAAAGACAACTGACTGCCGCGGTTATGAGAAAAACTATCAATACGACTTAAAAGGAAATTTAATTCAATGTGAAAAAGAAAAATGGCGTTACGATGATAAAAACAGAATCATTTTTTATTCTTCCGGCAGCGGTATAACGAGGGATTATGAATATGGTGACTGTTGTATTACTGTTCGTTTTTCAAACGGTCTGAAAATAACGCAGCTTGTTTCAAAGAGGGGGGATGTTATTGAACAGACTGAAGAAGACTGTGTAACGGGTGTAAAAAGAAAACGGACATTTGAATATGATAATACTCATCACATCAAAAAAGAGACATTAAACGGCAGAACTTTAAAAGAATACAGCTGGACTCCCGAAGGAAAACAAAGCGGGACAATTGTTTACTGCGCTCCAGAGGAAGAACTCATAAATCAATCATGCGTTAACTCATGTTTAATTGAATATGAAAAAGGTCTTGTAAAAACTGTCCGCAGTGAACTTTCTGATAAAATGAATAATTTACTTGATTTTGATGTGGTAAATTTCTGCGTGAATAAAGAAGGACAGCGCAGTACTTTTACTTCGTTTTTTAATGACGGCAGTTCAATTGAGGAAGGTTTTTATAAAGGACTTAGAGAAAGCTGTAAGATAAACGGGCAGACTGTCTGGGCTTTAACCTTCGGTAGTGCTGAACTTCCCTGTTCCATAAAGGACGGGTTGAAAGAGTTTTCATTGTCTTATTCAAACGGACGGCTTTGCTCCATAAAAAGTGCACTGGAAGATTATAACGGAGTTAAGTTTGAGTACTATCCTGATTCTCTTTTGAAAAAATATACGGATAAGAATGGTACAGAGTGGTATTTTGAATACAATAAAAAAGCATTGTTAAAAAAACTCTCCTGCTCTCAGGGCTGTGTTTTTTATTCATATGATGATGATGGTTTTCCTTTGCGCTTTGAAATTTTTGATAAGGACGGCAAACTTCTTCAAAAATCATCTTATTCTTACAGCCAGGACAGAAGAACTGTAACCTGCCTTTATGGAGATTATGTTAAAGAGACATACACTTTTGATGCTTTCGGGAACCTGATTGAAAAAATCGATGGAACAGGGAACAGAACTTTATTTGAATATGATGATTTAAATAACCTTTGCACAAGAACTGACGCAAATGGCAATGTAACGCACTTTGCCTATGACAGGGAATCAAGGCTTATTGAAATTAAAAATGCTGCAGGACAGTCAACACAGTTTAATTATGATTTAAGGGGAAACTGCATATCTGCAAGGGATAAAGGGGGGGATCTTTTCAGGGCTTCGTATGACTGTTTTGGAAGAATCACTGAATATGAGGCAAGACCTTTTGCACGGAAGCGGTTTTATGAATGGGATAATTTTGGCCGTCTTTTAAGCATAAAAACAGAAGGTGATTCTCAAAGTCTTGTAAATAATCATTTTGATGACAGCAATAATTTATGTCAGAGGGAATACTGTGATAAAAGTGTTTATCAGATAAAAAAAGATTCTTTCGGCAATGTTCTTTACGCTAAAAACCGTCTTGGAAACGAAGAGTTTTATGAATATGACGGGGCACAGAATCCTGTGAGTACCGTTGATTTTAATGGGCGCAGAACTGACCATTTGTGGCTTGAAGATACAAATGTTATTAGAAAAAATTATGAAGACGGAAGTTTTAATGAAGTAACTTATGATTTTGCCGGAAGACTTGTAAAGGCCCAGAACGAAAATTCAGTGCTTTCTTTTGAGTATGATACGGCCGGACTTCTTACTGGTATAGCTGACAGTTTTACGGGAAAAAAGATTCAGTATAAAAGAAATGCAGATGCTTTAATTACAGGTGTTTTCTGTGACGGGCGGAGAATTGATTATGAATGGGAGAACTCAAGGCTTTCTTCTGTAAAAGATGTGAATGAGAACATTAAGGTTGAGTTTAAGTATTCTAAAACGCTGAGGGAAGTAGAAAGAGATTTTTCTACAGGCGGGAAAATAAAAACTTTTCATGATGATTGCGGCCGGATGATTTTAAAAGCGGGGTTTGACAGTGACGGAAAGCTCTGTTTTGTAGACGGCAAAGTTTATGATGAAAAAGGATTTATTACATTCACCCTTAATTCAGATTTTACCGTTACCAGATATTTTTATGATGAAAACGGAAGAATAAAAAAGTGTCTTTATGTCTGGAATTCTTATTATGAAGAATATTTTAAAAATCTCCTCTCAGATGCCGGGCTTACTGTATCAAAAAACTTTTGTGAAGGGGAAATAAACCGTGCTGATGACGAAGAATACCTGCAGCTTCAAAAACTCTGTGCCCTTATTCCCGGGAATTTTTATCAGGTCTTTTTAACGTCCAGAATGCTTCCTGTTTCATTTGAATATGATAAAAAAGGAAACATGACTGAACAGAAAACTCCGTTTGGAACTATTGTCTATAAATATGATGCTGAAAACAGGCTTTTAAACTGGGGAAAGTCAGGAAAGTGTGTCTGGGACAATAACGGCAATCTTTTAGAAAAGCATTCCGTGCATAAAAGAGAAGTGTTTAAATATAATTTACAGAACAGACTTGTAAGGGCAGAGTGCAGTGATCTTAAAAATCAGACTTTTACAGTGCTGACTTATCTTTATGACGCTCTTGGCCGTAAAATATATTCTGATTCAAGTGATTCTTATGCCCAGAAATATCTGTATAAAGGACTGGGCTTTGAACAGCTGCTTAGTATTAATGCAGTAAGTATGTTTGAAGAAAGCAGTTTTGATGATGCAAAAAAAATAATCCGGTACGGCGGTATAGAAGAAAACGGAACAGACTTAATCAGGACTGCTTTTGAGCAGGATGAAAAAGGAGAGGTCTTTAATAACAGTTCTTACAGCCTTTTATATGATATGACAGGAAAACCCATGTATCTTATTGATAAAAATCTTTCTGACATAAAAAAACGCCGTCAGGTTTTATTTACTGATTTGAACGGAACAGTAATCAAAACGCTTGATGGTGAAAACAATCTGTCTGACTATAAATATGACTGTTTTGGGAATCCTGTTCAGGGTGAAGAAATGCTTCATCTGGGGTTTGCAGGTAAGCATTATGAAACGAAGGCAGGATTCTATGAATTTGGTTTCAGAAATTACATAGCACAGTGGGCAGGCTTTATGAGTGAAGATCCGGTAAAGGATGGTCTTAACTGGTATGTTTACTGTAATTATGACCCGGTTAATTTTATCGATATCAGCGGACTTACGATTATTGAAAATGATTTTATGGATATGCATGACGGAAAGTGGAGTGAGGAACATATTAACGGTACTGAAACTACTGTGGGGGAAGCAGGCTGTACAGTAACGGCTGTCGCTGAAGCATTTACGGGGCTTACCGGGGGAAAAGTTACTCCGAAGGATATTGCAGAAAGTGATTCCTTCAGTAATGCACCTGGTGATAAGGATTTAGTAGATTTTGACAAACTTTCAAATTATGGAGGAAGTTCATACGAAGTAAAACGGACTGTTGCTGTAGAGAAGGGGAGAAATGCCGTTATTAAAGCGATAGATGATGCAGTTAACAGTGGCAGTGATTATTCCGTTATAGCCAGCGTTGAATGGAATACAAAAAAGCCGGATATTTCTCATTATGTCTGTCTTACAGGTAATACAGTCATATATAACGCTGCAGCTTATTATGAAATAACAGGCACCTCAAGCTATGACAATGCCATATCCGGTAATCCGCGTCAGGCGGCGGACTGGATTGAAGTAAATGGAAAAACTTACGTTCCTGCTAAAAAAATTAAAACTGTAGTGACAATAAGGCACTCAAAGGATAATTAGGGACGGTAAATAAAAAACAACCCCTGCAGGCTCTGAACTTTTTTGTTTCAGACCTCCAGGGGCTTTTGCTATCTGCTGATTTTATTGTGTATTCTTTTATATTTATTAGAGCGGAATATTTCCGTGTTTTTTTGCAGGTTTGTCAGAATTGAGCTTTCCTTCAAGAATTGCAAAACTCTGAACAATGCGCTTTCTTGTTTCTTCAGGATTGATAACTGCAGAGATGTAATCTCTCTGAGCCGCAATTGCCGGAGTCATGAAAGTTTCCCTGTATTCCTGCCCCTTCTGCTGAACGAGGGCTGCATTGTTCGGGTCCTTCATTTCTTTTGCATAAAGAATGCCGATTGCGCCTTCTGCACCCATTACAGCGATTTCAGCTTTCGGCCAGGCATAAACAAAGTCTGCGCCGAGATGTTTTGAACACATTGCAATGTATGCACCGCCGTAAGCCTTCCGGGTAATTACTGTTACTTTAGGTACAGTTGCTTCGGCATATGCGTAAAGAATTTTTGCACCGTGGCGGATAATTCCTTTCTGCTCTTCCTGAGGACCAGGGATAAAGCCTGGAACGTCAACAAAGTTGATGAGAGGAATGTCATAAGCGTCACAGTAGCGTACATGGCGTGCAATTTTATCAGAAGCGTCGCAGTTAAGGACACCGCCAAAGTAGCCGGGGTTATTTGCAACAACACCAACTGTTTTACCTTCGATTTTTGCAAAGCCTGTTACAGCGTTGCCTGCAAATTCTGCCATTGTTTCAAAGAAGGAATCGTCATCAACTGTACGGCTGATAACTTCGCGGATATCATAACCTTTTGTTGCTGCTTCAGGTAAAACTGAATTGAGCTCAGCGGCCTTTTTTTCTGTATATTTGAAGTCTGCTTTTGAGCCGAAAAGAGCTTTCTTTTCTTTTGATTCAAACGGTTCTTTGTCGCCGTAGAAGTGCGGAATGTAGTCGAGGAGCCTTCTTACCTTTTCAATACAGTCTGCTTCTGTTTCGCAGCGGTAATGAGCAACGCCTGATTTCTGTGAGTGAATTGCAGCACCGCCGAGATCTTCAGAAGTAATGTCCATGAACATTACCTGCTTTACAACTTTTGGACCTGTAATATACATTTCCGAAATCTTATCTACAGTGAAAATAAAGTCTGTCAGACCAGGTGAATAAACTGCACCGCCTGCACATGGACCTGCAATTACAGAAATCTGAGGAATTACACCGCTTGCGCGTACATTCTGGCGGAAAATATCGCCGTAACCGCAGAGTGCATCAACACCTTCCTGGATGCGGGCTCCGCCTGAATCGTTTAAGCCGATAACAGGGCAGCGTACTTCTATAGCTTTTGCAATAAGTTCAGCAATTTTCTGTCCGTGAACTTTTCCTAAAGAACCGCCCTGAACAGTAAAATCCTGAGCGTAAACTGCAACTTTTCTTCCGTTTACGGTTCCAAAACCTGTAATAACGCCGTCGTATGGAATTGTCTTTTTGTCCATGCCGAAACTTGTGCACTGATGTGCGGCTTCAGCGTAGATTTCCATAAAACTGTCTTTGTCGCAGAGAAGGTTGATTCTTTCGATTGCGTGCAGTTTTCCTTTCGCATGCTGTTTTTCGATATTGTATTCAAAAGCCATATTTTTCCTCTTTAATCTGGAAATTATTACATCAATGAGAATACGACATTTTACAATAAAATGTCAATATGACAAAATATTAGAAAATGTCAAAATGAAATCCTGACTGGCTTATTCTTTTAAAAACGCTTTTGCTGCGCTGTTGTTGTATTTTTTTATCATTACAGGGGCGGCTTCTTTAAGCTGTGAATAAGAAGGTGCAAAATAATATTTTTCCCGCATTATCTGTGCGGCTTTTGATATGTTTCCACCGCTTTCTTCAAGCGCACTGATATAATCTTCTTTGTAGGTTTTTACCTTGAAAGACTGGGCTTTCTGCTTTCCCTTAACGGACCTTACGAGCCATTTTTTTCCGTTCCAGCGGAGGGTAACAGTTTCTTCTGCGCTGTTCACTGCAATTACATTATCTCCGTCATAGTGGACAAGGTCATAGGTTATCTGATGTGTTGTTTCTTCGCCTTTTTTTAGCAGTCTGCCGTCTTCGGTTTTGAGCGGCTGTTTTTTGTCTTTTCTGCGCGGGTAGTTAAAGGCTGTAGTGCCGTATTCACCGTCTACAGTAAGATTTGTAATTCCGTACTGCCAGAAATCTGTTTCGCCCTTAAAGAAAAGCCATTCCGCAGGAGAAAGTGTTCCGTTTTTTTCATCCATTGCAAGACGCTGTTTGTTTGTTACATAAAATCCTGCAACTGCCTGAATAAGGCTCTTTATTTCCCTTCCTGCCGTAATTTCCTGAACTATGGTTACATCTGCGCTGTTTATTGCCGTCATCAGTGTAAGAACTGTTTCTTTAGAAGTAAGGCCTGTGCTGGTTGCAAGTCTCTGGTTTGTCCTGTAAAAACTAGAGCCGGCCCAGAACGCAAGTATAAGTCCTGCAATTATAAATCTTATTCTTTTTGAGTTATGCTTGTAAAAGCGTGCTGTCTTTATGATTTTTTTCTGACGTTTTTCAAAGTTCAGTTTTTTTAGAGCGAATTCTTTTTCGTCTGTCTTTTCAAGTGAACAGGTGAGTACAAGTTTGAAATATTCTTCGAGCATGGAAGAATTCAGGGCCTGTGCGTTTTTTAATTCTGTAAGACGCCTGAGTTCCTGCTTTTCGTTTATGTATTTTTTTTCACCAGGGATGATTCTCTTTTTGCGTTTTAAGCGGAGACCTGAATCAACTGACAGTGCAAGAACTGCCGGTATGCCGTTTACACGGTAGGAGAGGGGCATAAAGTTTTCGTCCGTAAAATCTTCCTGTCGTTTTTCAAAGGAAGTCTCTTCAAAAGCAGTTTTTCCGCTCAGTGCGTAGTAGGCACAGGCGGCTCTTGTAAATAAAGCGGCTTCAAGACCGTCAAGATTCCTGTTGTTGTAAAGTCCCTGAATTTCATCGTAGTTTTTTGAGTTTTCAATGCATCTTTCAAACAGAAGGCCCGGCAGAACAAGGACTTTAACAGCTCCGTCACTTTGAAGCTTTGAGACAAAAATACCGGCTGGTCCCGGGAGAACAGTCTTTTCTCCTGCAGGGGAGTCTTCATCAAAGATTCCGTTTTTAATTATGTCATCAAGAACCTTAAAAACTGCAGTGATTTGTTTATAGTAGTCTTCAGTTTTTGCGCCGGAATCCTTTGAGATGGAGTCTTTTGCGCCGGGTGTAATCAAAGTTTCTGTATTTTTCAGCAGGTCAGTGAGTGAAAAAAGTTCCTGACATTTTCCTTCAAAGCAGACCGTTCCGTCTGTAAGTGTCCTGGTTCCATCAAAACTCCAGTCAGCACATTTTAAAATCCCGTCAGAACTGACTTCTGCCAGTGTTCCTTTTTCGTAAAGGAGTTTTCCAAGGTCTGTCCTTCCAAAATTCTGTTCCTTTAGTGAGCTTGATAAGGTGATTTTTCCGTTTGCTGAATAAATGCAGTTATTTTCCATATAAATAATTTATGAAGAAAACTAAAGTAATACAAGAAAAAAAACAAAAAAAAGGATGTCCTTAAAAAGTATATGCTGCCGTGCCGGACACGGAAGCCTTGAATACCCTCTGGACATCCTTTTTAACAGCTGATTTTACAGGCTGCTATTTATTGTTTGAAAAGTATTTTTCGTAAGCTTCAGCCATTTTTGCTTCTGTATATTCTGCAGAAGAGGTGCGGTTGAATTTTTTTGCAGTTTCTTCAGCCTGTTTTGCAAGTTCTGTTACAAAAGTTGATTTAGGCAGGAACATAAGAACATAAATAGTTCCGTCTTTTGCCTTGAACATGTCAGCCTGTTCTGAGCCGTTAAGAATTGCTTCTGTATTTAAGAGAGCATTTTCTGTGAGGGCTGCAAGATACTGTCTGTCTCCGTCAGCACCCTGGTCATCAATATAGGTCTGTGTAACACCTTTTACCTGTACCTGAACTTCGTTTGCAAGTTCAAGACGGGCCTGTGCTTTAGCCATTTTCTGAGATGTTATATCGTTAGAGAGCTTTCCTGCGCCTACAGCATAAATTCCACTGTTGTCCTTTTTACCTTCGTAAACCCATGCAGGTACGCCGTCCTGTTCAGCCTGAACTGCAGCAGAAGTTGGTTTTGAACCGCAGCCTGAAAGCATGAATACAAGTGAACATGCAAGAATGCCTATTAATGTTTTTTTCATAAAAATCCTCCGTTGATTTTGTGATTTTCCTAGAAGAAGTATATCACTGTATACAGCTTTTGTCAGAAATATCGGAATAAAACAAATCTTTAAATGCATAATTTGTTTTCTATATTTATAATGTTTTTAAAATCATGGATTTAAAAAAATTAACTCAGGGGCTTCCTCAAAAGTATGTTCTGTTCAGTGTTCTTACACCTCTTGTCATGATTGGCGAAGTCCTTATGGAAACTTTTATTCCTCTCATAATGTCCCGGATTATAGATAAGGGTATTGCAGCGCTTGATACTTCTTATGTCATCCGTACCGGACTTTTAATGGTCTGCTGTACGCTTCTGTCCCTTACTTTTGGCCTTGCCGGCGGAAGGTTTTCGTCTGTTGCCGCTTACGGTTTTTCAAAAAATCTTCGTTCTGTGCTTTTCAGAAAAGTGCAGGATTTTTCTTTTTCAGACAGTGATTATTTTGGTACAGGTTCACTTGTTACCCGCCTTACTACTGATGTTACAAACCTGCAGAATATGTATCAGAACGTAATCCGCAGTATGATCCGCTCTCCGCTCATGCTTATTTTCGGAACTTTGATGGCCTGTTTCATTAACTTAAAACTGGCAGTGATTTTCTTTGTTTCAATTCCTGTCCTTGCTTTTTTTCTTGCGTTTATTGCAGTAAAAGCCTATCCGCGCTTCAAGGCGATGTTCATAAAGTATGACCAGCTTAATACTGTTGTCCAGGAAAACCTTTCTGCAATCCGCGTGGTAAAAGCGTTTGTCCGCGGAGAATATGAAGAAGAAAAGTTCAATAAAACAGCAGCTGTCATGCGTGATGCACAGATAAAGGCAGAAAAAATCGTAGTTTTTAATGCACCGCTCATGAAGTTCGTAATCTACATGTGCATTATTTCCGCTTTATGGTTCGGCGGAAATATGGTTTTACAATCAAAAATGACTCCTGGCGAACTCATAAGTTTCTTAACTTATGTAACCCAGATTCTGATGAGCCTTATGATGCTCAGCATGATTTTTGTTCAGTTCATTCTTTCAAGGGCTTCAGTCGCAAGGGTAATGGAAGTTCTGGAACGGCCTTCCGGTGAACAAAATCTCACTCAGAACTCTTCAAAAGTCAGTGCAGATACTCATTCTATAGAACCGGAGGATTATTCCGTAGAATTTAAAAATGTATTTTTTTCTTACGACGGTACTCTTCAAAATGCAGTTTTAAGCAATATCAATATAAAAATCCCTTCAGGTTCAACTGCAGGAATAATCGGCGGTATAGGCTCTTCAAAATCAACCCTTGTTTCCCTAATTCCTCGTCTTTATGAAGTATCTCAGGGACAGGTAAAACTCGGCGGAGTTGATGTAAGTGAGTATCCGTACAAAAAATTAAGGCAGCTGACAGGTATAGTCCTTCAGAAAAATGTATTATTCAGCGGAACAATTGAAGAAAATATCCGCTGGGGCAGGCCTGATGCTTCAATGCAGGAGATTGAAGAAGTCTGTAAATATGCCCAGGCACATGATTTTATAATGTCACTCCCTGATGGATATCAGACGGTTTTAGGGCAGGGAGGCGTGAACTTAAGCGGTGGTCAGAAACAGCGTCTTTGTCTTGCGCGCGCTTTAATAAAAAAGCCCGGCGTCCTTATCCTTGATGATGCTGCGAGTGCTCTTGATACAGCAACGGCTGCAAAAATCCGTACAGCACTCAGGGAAAATTTTAAGGATACAACTAAAATTATAATTTCACAGAGAATTTCTTCTGTTCAGGATGCAGATTTAATTATTGTAATGGACGATGGAAAAATAAGCGGACAGGGAACTCACAGTACGCTTCTGTCGGAGAATAAAATCTATAAAGAAGTATATGACTCTCAGCTTCGTGAATCAGAGGAGACGTAAAAAATGCCTCCGGTAAAAATGCGCGGTGTTCAGCGGCCGCATCACATCAGAACAACCATTCTCCGCCTTTTAAGCTATATGGGTTCATTTAAGCTTTTATGGCCCTTTGTTTTTATCTGTCTTATAATAACCGCCGGCGCTGAGGTTGCAGGAACTTATCTTTTAAAACCGGCAGTAAATAATTATATTCTTCCCTTTATAGGGAATAAAAATCCTCCGCTCCAGGGCTTTATGTTCCTGCTTTTAAAACTTGCTGTAATCTATGCTGCCGGCTGTGTGTCTACATATATAAGCAGCCGACTTCTTCTTCAGATTTCAGCATCGACCATGTACAATATCAGACGGGATCTGTTTAAAAAACAAAATACACTCCCGCTTGAATATTTTGATTCGCACACGCACGGCGAGCTGATGTCACTCTACACAAATGATGCAGACACTCTCCGCGATATGTTCAGTCAGAGTATTCCGCAGCTGATGACAGGATTTTTTCAGGTAACGGGAATCTTTGTTATGATGGTGTGCCTGAGTCTGTCTCTTACTCTTGTCATGCTGGTTTCAATTTCCGGAATTGTTCTTCTTGGAACAAGGCTTGCAAAATTAAGCGCAAATGCTTACAGGGGACAGCAGCAGAATTTAAGTAAAGTAAACGGCTATATTGAAGAATACATTGAAGGGCAGAGGGTAGTAAAAGTCTTTACAAGGGAAGAAAAAGTTTCCCGCGATTTTGAAGTCCTTAATGAACAGCTCTGTAAAAGCGGAACAAGTGCTTCAACCTATGCCAGTATTTTCGGCCCGCTCATGCATAACCTTTCGCACCTTCAGTATGCCTTAGTTTCAGGCGTCGGAGCAGTTCTTGTAATCATGAGCGTTCTTGATATAGGAACAATTGCAAGTTTCCTTCAGTCAATCCGCTCTTTTTCCCGTCCTTTAGGCCAGTTAAGCCAGCAGTTCAATGCGATTCTAAATGCACTTGCCGGAGCAGAACGTATTTTTAAGGCAATTGATGAACAGAGCGAAACGGACAAGGGGGATGTAACTTTAGTAAATGCCTCTGAAGCAACTCTTTCACGCACGCTTTCAAAAGAAAAAAAACTTGTCCAGTCGTTTGCCTATACTGGTACCTGGGCCTGGAACAGTCCGAAACTTGCTTCAATAAAAAAACTCAGCGGCGAAGTAATCTTTAAGGGCGTAGATTTTTCTTATGACGGACGGAAAAAAGTCCTCTCTGACATTAACCTTCATGTAAAGCCCGGCCAGAAAATTGCACTCGTCGGCTCTACCGGTTCCGGAAAAACTACCATCACAAATCTGCTTACCCGTTTTTACGACATTAATGACGGTGAAGGAATAATCACTTACGACGGTATCCCTGTTAAAAGCATAAAAAAGGCGGACTTAAGGCGTTCTCTTTCGATGGTACTCCAGGATACACATCTTTTCACAGATACGGTAATGGAAAATATCCGTTACGGGAACCTTGAGGCTTCAGATTATCAGGTGTATGAAGCGGCCCGTCTTGCAAATGCAGATACTTTTATAAAACACCTTCCGCAGGGGTATAACACTGTAATTAAAGGTGACGGTTCAAATTTAAGCCAGGGACAGAGACAGCTTTTAGCCATTGCCCGTGCCGCAGTCGCTTCCCCGCCTGTTTTGATTTTAGATGAAGCTACAAGTTCCGTAGACACCCGCACAGAGCGTCTGATTGAAAAAGGCATGGATTCATTAATGTCAGGGCGCACAGTCTTTGTAATTGCACACAGGCTTTCTACTGTCCGTAACGCAGACTGCATACTCGTCCTTGAAAACGGCCGCATAATAGAGCAGGGGAGTCACAAAGAACTCCTTGCAAAAAAAGGCCGTTACTATGCCCTGTATACCGGCGCCTTTGAATTAGAGTGAAATTTTCCGGGGCGTCGGGCGTCTCCCTGACTGATGGGATTGCCGGTTTTTGATCCGGCAATCCCATCAGTCAGGGCCGGGTGTTCCGCAGTTCCGCTTTTCGCTTCATACCGCCTGAAGGCGGTACGCTTCGCGCTGCTCCACCCCCTGACGCGGCTTTTCTGTCATTTTTAGTCCTCATTGAATATCACTTTTCAATTCAGTATAATCTTTTTCATATATATTTTTTTTAAATTTCCCTGCACTGTATTTGAGGATTAAAAATGAAAGCTATTGAACTTGATAAAGCTTATAACCCTAAAGATTTTGAAGACAGAATTTATGAAGAATGGACAAAAAAAGGTTACTTTAAACCTGCCGGAGACGCAGATTCTCCTGTTCATTCACAGAAAATGTCTAATATCAAATATACAGTTGTAATTCCGCCTCCGAACGTAACCGGCGTTCTTCACATGGGACACGGACTTAACAATACACTGCAGGATGTAGTTGTACGCTATCACCGTATGAGGGGAGACGACACTCTCTGGGTTCCGGGAACTGACCATGCCGGTATTGCAACTCAGAACGTTGTAGAAAAGCAGCTTAAAAAAGAAGGTAAAACCCGTAACGACCTTGGACGCGACGCTTTTATCGAACGCACCTGGGAAGTAACACATAATCACCACGACATAATCGTAAAGCAGCAGAAAAAACTTGGTAATTCAGTTGACTGGAGCCGCGAACGCTTTACTTATGACGAAGGCCTTTCAAAGGCTGTACGCGATGTATTTGTTACTCTTTATGAACGCGGCCTTATGTATAAAGGACAGTATCTTGTAAACTGGTGTCCGCGCTGTGGTACAGCCCTTGCAGATGATGAAGTTGAACATGAAGATACAGCAGGTGCAATGTATCATATCTTCTATAATTATGCAGACGGCTCAGGAAAAATTGAAGTTGCAACAACCCGTCCTGAAACTTTCTTCGGTGATACAGCAGTTGCAGTAAATCCTGATGACGAACGCTACAAGAACCTCATCGGAAAAAAAGTAGTTCTTCCTCTTATCAATAAAGAAATTCCTATTATTGCTGATCCTTACGTAGACAAGGAATTTGGAACAGGTATGGTAAAAATCACACCTGCCCATGACCCTAACGACTGGGAAGTAGGAAAAAGACACAATCTTGAAGTAATCAACCTTTTAAATCCGAACGGAACAATGAATGAAAATGTTCCTGAAAAATACCGCGGTTTAAAACCTGAACAGGCACGAAAACTTGTAATTGAAGACTTAACTGAAGCCGGAAACTTTAAAGGCGAAGAAAAAATGACTCACTCTGTAGGTCACTGTTACCGCTGTCACACAGTAGTTGAGCCTTATCTTTCATACCAGTGGTTTGTAAAAATGAAGCCGCTTGCAGAAAAAGCCCTTAAAGCCTGGCACGACGGTGAAATTGAATTCTTCCCGCGCAAATGGGAAAATACTTACAGAAACTGGATGGAAAACATCCGTGACTGGTGTGTAAGCCGCCAGATCTGGTGGGGACATAGAATTCCTGCCTGGTACTGTGAATGCGGTGAAACTATCGTAAGCCGTGAAGACCCTTCATGCTGTCCTAAGTGCGGTGCAAAGGCAGATAAGCTTAAGCAGGATCCTGATGTTCTTGATACCTGGTTCTCTTCATGGCTCTGGCCGTTCTCAACTTTAGGCTGGCCGTCACAGACACAAGACCTTAAAAACTATTATCCTACAACAGCACTTGTAACAGCCTACGACATCATCTTCTTCTGGGTAAGCCGCATGATTATGGCAGGCCTTGAGTTTACAGAAAAAGCACCTTTCCATGACATTTACATTCACGGTCTTGTCCGGGACAAGCAGGGCAGAAAAATGTCAAAATCTTTAGGCAACGGAATTGACCCTCTTGAAATCATCGAAAAATACGGTGCTGATGCCCTTAAATTTACCCTGACATATCTGTGTGCCCAGGGGCAGGATATTTTAATTGATGATGAATCCTTTAAGTTCGGTTCAAAATTCTGTAACAAAGTATGGAATGCAAGCCGTTATGTTCTTGGTAATCTTGAAGGCCGCAATTTAGTGCCTGTAAAAGACGAAGAACTTACTGAACTTGACCGCTGGATTTACACTGAACTTAACTCTGCTGCAAAAAGCGCCCGGGAAGCACTTGATTCATACCGCTATAACGATGCTGCTTCTGCAGTTTATGAATATTTCTGGAACAATTTCTGTGATTGGTATGTAGAAGCAACAAAACTCGTATTCTGGCACGGCAGTGATTCAGAAAAAGACAGACAGGTTTCTGTAATGCTTAACGTAATGGAAGAGTCGCTCCGTCTTCTTCATCCGTTTATTCCGTTCGTTACAGAAGAAATCTGGTCAAAGCTTCCGCTTGATGTAATCATCGAAAACCGTAAAAAGGCCGGTGAACAGAAAGTTCTTTCAAATTCTCAGTACAATTCAATGCTCGTTGCTGCTCCTTATCCTGAATTCAGTTCAGCGCGGGAAAATAAAGAAATCTCTGACCGCTTTGATTCTTTACAGGACCTTATCCGTAATGTCCGCGGACTTCGTAATGAATGCGGCGTAAATCCTGCAGACAAGATTAATCTTGCAGTTCTTATTGTAAAGGGTAGTTCTGCAGAAGTCTGCCGTGAAAAGGTTGAAGAAATAAAGCTTTTAGCCGGTCTTTCAAAAGTAGAATTTGTTGAAGAAAAACCTTCTAAATCAATTGGTACTGTAGGCAACGGTTATGAAGCCTTTATCATCCTTGATGAAAACATCAACAAGGAACAGCTTCTCCTGCATTTCAATAAAGATCTTGAAAAAGAAACAAAAGACGCACAGAGAATTGAGTTTAAGCTTAACGGAAAATTTGCAGAACATGCTCCGGCTGAAGTAGTTCAGGCAGAAAGAGATAATCTTGCAAACATAAAGCGCCGTATTGAAAAACTCACAGGCTACATAGAATCTTTAAAATAAAGTGAACGGGATGTGGAAATAAAATAAATTGATTTTCTGCATCCTTTTTTATTCGAGGTGAAAGATGTCAGGAAAATACGAGATGAAAACCGAAAAGCCTGAAAAAATGGGCAACAAGGAAGCTCAGGAACTTAAAAACATGGTTTTAGCTCCCTACATGCAGCTTGCAACAGGCCTGATTGGAAAGGCACGTCACGCAGGCGGCAATATGTTCCGTCATCAGATGGACACTCTTGCAATCCTGATTGACTACGGTTACATCGATTCTGTTCTCCTCAAGGCAAGTATTGTTCATGACACAGTCGAAGATATTCCTGATTTTGATAAAAGCCTGATTGAAAACGCAGAAGAAGAGGGACCTGAAGTATTAAAACTTGTCCTTGAAGTTACCAGACGCGAAGAAGAAACAAAAAAAGAATTTCTCCAGCGCATCCTGGATACAGGAAGTCAGAAAGCAAAAATCTTAAAGTGTGCAGACCGCATTTCAAACATGATTTCACTGGGCTATGTAACAGACCCTAAGTTTATTGAACGCTACTGTGACGAGACAGAATTTTTCCTTCTTCCTATGGCCCTTGAAATTGATTTTAATATGTACCATGAACTTATAAACCTTATCATGACAAGAAGACGCTACCTTGAAGACGGCGGCTATTTTGATAATCGTCACAAAGAGTCTTCAAGTGATGAAGTTAAAAAATAATTCTTTGTTTTTTGCTACTATTTAAAACCAGTGCTAGAATGGTAAGACAGACAGTATAAAAATTGCCTGTCTGAACTTTTAAAATATGCGGCAGTAAAAAAAAAGCCGCCTGTTTTGCCGGAGAATATATGTTTCACTATACATTCAGAGATGTTCCGAAAAACCTTCCTTTGATGATTAAGGCTTCTGCTGAGGCTGTTCCTCAGATTACGCTTCAGGCTGCAAAGAATAAGGCCGGGCAGTGGGAGTATTTTAATTACGAAAGCGTTTATTCAGATGTAATTGCACTTGCTGCTGCATTCAAAAAAATCGGTATTGAAAAAGGTTCAAATGTTGCTTTTATTTCTGACAACTGCAGGCCGTGGCTTTTAACGGATTATGCCCTTCTGTTTTTAGGGGCAGCAGATGTTCCCCGCGGCTGTGATTCAATGGGAAATGAAATCCGTTTCATCATTTCTTTTGCAGACTGTAAATTCGGTGTTTTTGAAAATGAATCTCAGGTTTCAAAAGTTCTTGATAAAGTTGAAGAAGTTCCTCTTTTAAAAACAATCATCATTTTCAATAAGATGAGTGAAGAAACTGAGCAGAAGGTTGAAAAGGCAGGCTTACGCTACTACTATTTTGATGATTTTTTAACAAAAGCACGCGCTGATTACGAAGCTGATAAAGAAAACATCAAAAAAGAAATTGAAGCAGGTCTTGAAAATATTGAAAGTGAGGATACTGCAACAATAATCTTTACTTCAGGTACAACAGGAACTCCAAAGGGGGTAATGCTTACCCACGGAAACTACATGGCTCAGATGTCTGTAATTCATAACTTCCTCCCTGCAAATGAAGGCGATATGTGGCTTTCTGTTCTTCCTGTATGGCACAGTTTTGAGCGCCTCATTCAGTATGTTGCTCCACTTTTACATAACGGACTTGCTTATTCAAAGCCTGTCGGACAGATTCTTCTTGCAGATATGGCTGTAATTAAGCCGGCCTGGATGTGCGGTGTACCGCGTCTGTGGGAAGCCCTTGCAAAAGGCGTTAAAAAGGCAATGCAGAAAAAAGGCGGAATAGCCCTTGTCCTCTTTAATTTCTTTGTAAAAGCAGGCGGACTTTATGCAGGTCAGAGGGATAAAGTAAAGGGACTTGTCTGCAGAATCAGAAAACGCAGCAAGATTCTTGATTTCATTACAGGTATTATTCCTTTTATTCTGTTATGGCCTGTAAAACAGCTTGGTGATGTAATAATTTTCAGAAAACTCCGTGCAAAGTTCGGCGGTAAACTTCATATTGCAATTTCGGGCGGCGGTGCCCTCCAGAAAGATATTGATGACTTTTACCGTGCAGTCGGCCTTAATCTTCTTGAAGGTTACGGTCTTACAGAAACAGCCCCTGTTATTTCATTCAGACAGCCTGCAGAACCCCGCCCAGGCTGTGTAGGTGCAATCTTCCCTACAATGGAAATTAAAATCCTTAAGGAAGATCACGGAATCGTAACAGGTACACAGCCGCTTCCTCCTGGACAGAAAGGCTGTATTTTTGTCCGTTCAAAACAGGTAATGAAAGGCTATTACAAGCGTCCCGATCTTACAGAAAAAGTAATTGATAAGGACGGCTGGTTCAATACAGGTGACCTTGGAATTATGACATGGGATCATGAACTTAAGATTACAGGCCGCGCAAAGGATACAATCGTTCTTTTAGGCGGAGAAAATATTGAACCTGCAGTAATAGAGGCAGAACTCCTGACAAGTGACCTGATTGAATCAGTAATGGTAGTAGGGCAGGACAAAAAATATCTTGGGGCCCTTATTGTTCCTTCAAAAGATGCAGTAGAAGATTTTGCAGCAGAGAACGGTGTTCCGGGCTCTTCATACAAGGCAATTCTTGAAAATGAAAAGATAATCAATCTTTTTGAAGAAATCGTTAAGAATTCAATCAGCCCTGCAAAAGGATTCAGGACCTGCGAAAAAATCTTTAAGATTGCACTCTTACCTGAAAGCTTCCAGGTAGGAAAAGAACTTTCCGCAAAACAGGAAATGATGCGCCACAAGATTGCAGAAATTTACAAGGAGCAGATTGATTCTCTGTTTGAGTAGGGGATTTTGAATAAATGCATATAGCGATTTTTATAGACTATTTTGCATAAATTCAGTATTTTTATACTATATTATTCTTAAACTAATTTTTGAGTATATAACGCCGCTCGTGCGGTGATTTAAGGAGAAGAAAATGGCAGTAAGAGTTGCTATTAATGGTTTCGGCCGTATCGGCCGTCTGGCTTTCCGTCAGATGTTTGACGCTAAGGGATATGAAGTTGTTGCAATCAACGATTTAACAAGTCCAAAAATGCTCGCTCACCTTTTAAAGTATGATACAGCACAGGGCGGATACATGGGCCGCATCGGTGAAGGAAAACACACTGTTTCTTACAAAGACGCTGTTCTTGAAGAAGACGGAAAAACTGTAAAAGTTCCTGGTTCTATCACAGTTGATGGAAAAGAAATTACAATCTATGCAAAAGCAAATGCTGCTGAACTTCCATGGGGAGAACTTAAAGTAGATGTTGTACTTGAATGTACAGGTTTCTACGTTTCTAAGGCTAAGTCACAGGCTCACATCGATGCAGGTGCACGCAAAGTTGTTATTTCAGCTCCTGCAGGAAACGACCTCCCTACAATCGTTTACAATGTAAACCACAAGACACTTACAAAGAACGACAACATCATTTCTGCCGCTTCTTGTACAACAAACTGTCTTGCACCAATGGCTAAAGCCCTCAATGACTACGCTCCAATCCAGAGCGGTATCATGTCTACAATCCACGCTTACACTGGTGACCAGATGATTCTCGACGGTCCACAGCGCAAGGGTGACCTCCGCCGTTCACGCGCAGGTGCTCAGAACATTGTTCCTAACTCAACAGGTGCTGCAAAGGCTATCGGTCTTGTAATTCCAGAACTCAACGGCAAACTCATCGGTTCTGCTCAGCGTGTTCCGGTTCCAACAGGATCTACAACAATCCTTACAGCAGTTGTAAAGGGTAAAGACGTAACAAAAGAAGGAATCAACGCTGCAATGAAGGCTGCTGCTACAGAAAGCTTCGGTTACAACGAAGACGAAATCGTTTCTTCTGATGTTATCGGAATGAAGTTCGGTTCACTCTTTGATGCTACACAGACAATGGTTTCAAAAATCGACGATGATACATACCAGGTTCAGGTTGTGTCTTGGTATGATAACGAAAACTCATACACATCTCAGATGGTAAGAACAATCAAATACTTCTCAGAGAACTGCTAAGTTTTTGATATAGTTTAGTGCTAAAAAGTCCGCTCCGGCGGACTTTTTTTATGAGTTTTCATTATCGATTTATTTTGATGGTCGCAGTCTTTTCAAGCCTGCTCCGCGACAGCGGTCGAGGTATACTGAAAAATAAGCCTTTTTGACAAACCGCTTTTTATAAAATATATTAAAGAAATGAACGGTACAATAAAAACAATAAGCACTGTAATTCTTCTGGCACTTTCATTTTTCTGTTTTCAGTCCGGGGTCTTTTTGTTATCAGGTCATAATTTCAGAAAGAACAGCCGGAGGACTTTGTTTTTAGTTCTCTTCGTTACCGGAATTCTTCTTGCTTTTGATGCCCTTGCTTACATTTTTCGCGGTAATTCCGGCCAGACCGGCTGGTATATGGTCCGCCTGAGCAATTTTATTGTCTTTTTCATTAACTGCGTCCTGCCTTTTTTAATCTGTTTTTACTGTTCTGAATTCATCAAGTCTGAGTTTCTTAATTTTAAAATTTTAATTTCCCCCCGTTCTTCCATCAGGAATGGAGTTCCTCCTCATCTTTTTGTTGTTTTTTACTTATGTCTTGCCGGAGTACTGCTGGTTATAATAAGCCAGTTTACGGATCTTTATTACTATTTTGATGAAAGTAATTTTTATCATAGAAATTCCTTATATCCTCTCAGCGTTGTTTTCGGGCTTTCACCTGGAATCATTACTTTTGTAATGATACTTCAGTATAAAAAGAACATGCAGAACAATGTTTTTGTTTCCCTTCTTGTTTACTGCGGTTTGCTGCTGGCATCTATGATTCTTGCACTGTTTTATTACGGGGTATCGTGGATAAACATCGGCTATGGTGCCGGTGCCCTTCATCTCTTTTATTCTTCAATTAAGCTCATGGAAATTGAGTTTTATTCAGATAAAAGGGAAGACATTGTCCTCAGTCCTGACTATAAGCAGTCCCTTACAATGCCTGAAATTAAAAGAAGAATTTCCAGAAGCCGCCTGTGGCAGGTTATCAGTGCCCTCTCAGGTTGTCTGCTCTTTTTCCTTATCATGATTTCCATTAAGGGAATCAATATTCCTGAAAAAAAGCTTGTAATGGAAAATCCTTTTATTGAAAACGATAAATCAAGGCCTGTCTGCCTTACTTTTTTGCGAAACGCTGAAAAAATCTGGAATGATGACGGGGATTTAACCAGAATCGGAGCCCAGTATGACGGTGTGATTTACAACAACATGAAGGCGACGATTATTACAGACTGGAATGTCACTATAGACATTTCTAATGACTGCTCCATTGACCCGGGCCCATGGAACGGAACTTTTTCCATATCCCAGATCGGAACCCTGCCTCTTCCCCAGTTTGTAATGACTGTCCGGAAACCTCATGACGAAGACAAGGAAAATATTCACGGCACGGATTTTTATCAGGTTACTCCGCTGAAAACTCTTGGTTTTGGCTGCATAATGTATTCTCCTTCTTCCTTTAATCCGGAAAATTCAAAAGTAATATTTTCCTATGAGAGTATTCTTAAGCCTCTGTCATATATTGTTTTTGATGTTGCCCTGGGTCTGCTTTCCGTTCTTTTTATTGTTTCACTGACGATTACCATAGCGGAAAGAAAAATCATCCGCATTGAGGAAGAAAACAGAAAACTTGAGGACACTGTAAAGGAGCGTACCAAAGAACTTCGCGAGGAAAAGAACCGTTCGGAAGAACTTCTCCTGAACATTCTTCCGGAAGAAATCGCCCAGCGCCTTTCCATGGATAAAAATACAAAAATCGCAGATAAAATCGAAAATGCTTCAGTTCTTTTTGCAGATATTGTTGATTTTACCAGATTAACCGGTACTCTGGATGCTGCTACTATCGTAGGGGCCTTGAATTCCCTTTATTCCCGTATTGATGAAAGGGCAAAACGGGAGGGTATAGAAAAAATAAAGACCATCGGGGATTCATATATGGCGGCCTCAGGTCTTTTTGGAAAAGAGGGTGCTGAAAAAAATGCCCTTTCAATCGTGAATTTTGCCCGGGGAATGCTTCGCGATATTGAAGACTTTAATGCAGGGAGCAGTGTAAAACTTTTTATGCGGATAGGAATCAGCAGCGGTGACCTTATTGCCGGAGTCATAGGAAAGACAAAATTCGTTTATGACATCTGGGGTGATACGGTAAATGTGGCAAGCCGTATGGAAAGCTCAGGACAGACTTCAAGGATTCATATTTCAGAATCTACAATGTCCCTAATTAAAGACAGTGTGGATTCTTCAGAGCCCGTTGAGATGGAAATAAAAGGCAAGGGCGTGATGAAAACATACTTTTTAGGATAAAAAATACTTTTTACGATGACGGAATATTTGTTTTGATTAAGACAGGGCGGCAGAAAAAGCCGTCCTTTTTTTTACCGAATGTCGGTTTTATACAAAATCATACAAGTTTTCTTATTATTATCAGAATATTTTATAAGAATTTAAAAAAAATTACCTTAAAAATATCGGTATTGTACAAATTGTAACAACAAAATAACTATGCACTGTCGTTATACTGTCTCTTGTTAATCTGGAAATATAAAATATAACCATTTTTTATGCTGCTTTATTTTCAGGTCAATAATTTATAAATATATTCGCAGTTTTTGTAAAAGGGGGAAATTGTGAAAAACATGTTCAAAATAATGACAGCATTTTTTGCAGGTGCATTAGTTTTTGCTTCTGTAAGCTGTTCAGCTGACACTACCAGATACGTTAAAAACGGCGTTCAGTCTGTTGTAATTAAGGCTGAGAAGACCGGCCTTAAGGTCGGAGATTCTCCGGTTAAGATTACTGCAGTCGTTACGCCTTCAAATGCTTACTATGATTCCGTAAAATGGGTCTCTACTGCAACTGACGTACTTGAAGTTACGAATGCAGGAACTATTGCCTATGGAATTCCACAGGCTGAAGAACTTGATATTGATGAAAGTGGTTCTGCAAGCCGCACTGCAAGCGTTTATGCCGTAATCGGCGGTAAAAAAAGCGGAGAAATCGATATTAACGTTTACTCTGCAGCTGAAACCGTTCCTGCTTCAGAATCTACGGAAAAAGAAACATCAGAAGATGATGTTGTTGATGTAGATGACGGTTCTGGCTCAGGTGGCGGCGGTTCTGGCTCTGGCGGCGGAAACGGCAAGGCCGGCCAGGGAATGACAGGTTCTTCAGGTGAAGGTACCATCGACAGTCCTGCTGGTGCTTCCGTAACGATTACCCGCGTTGTAGGCTGGCTTGAAAGCGCTTACATCGAATGGAATCCTGTTTCAAATGCAACTTACACAGTAAAATATAAAAAATCTGATGCTTCTGCATGGACAACCATTGATACACCTCTTATCCGCAGTTACGGTCAGATGATCCGCGCTGACATTCCGGGGCTTGCCCAGGGTGACTATGACTTTGAAGTTGCTGCAAACGGCGGAACTCCTGCAACTGCTTCTGCTTCCGTTGCAAGTCATGACCGCTGCGGCTATGCATTTACGAGTGACACGCTTCCAGGCGCTTATAAGGCAGACGGAACCCTTAAAGACGGTGCAATCGTTATTTATGTTGATAATCATAATTTTAATACTGTTGCACTTGAAATCAATAAGAATGCAAAGGGTGAAAAAATCACTTTGACTGGTGTTCAGGCAATTGTTAATAATTCCGGCTACTGTAAATATGCTTCTTATAACAATAATGTACCTGTATGTATCCGTGTAATCGGTAAAATTGATACAACTGGTTTCCCTAAATCTTCATGGGGCTCTTCTGCAGAAGGTTTACAGATTAAGGGAACAGGTAAAGTTGATACAATGTTTACTATCGAGGGTGTAGGTGATGATGCCACATTCTGGGGCTTTGGAATCCTTTGCCGTGACTCACATTATGTTGAACTCCGTAACCTCGGCTTCATGTGCTTTGCTGATGACGGTATTTCACTTGATACCGGCAATTTGTATACATGGGTTCATAACTGTGATATCTTCTACGGTTCAACTGGAGGCGATTCTGACCAGGCTAAGGGTGACGGTTCCCTTGACGTTAAGGGCGATTCAATGTATCAGACATATTCTTATAATCACTTCTGGGATTCAGGAAAAATGTCTCTCTGTGGTATGAAATCTGAATCAGGTCCTAACTACATTACATATCATCATAACTGGTTTGATCATTCTGATTCGCGTCATCCTCGTATCCGTACAATGACTGTTCATATCTACAACAACTACTATGACGGAAACGCAAAATACGGTACAGGTGCTACAACTGGTGCTGATGCCTTTGTTGAAGCCAACTATTTCCGTAACGTTAAATTCCCGATGATGTCTTCACTCCAGGGAAATGATGTTTATGCAGGAAGCTCAAAATATGATCCTGCAAACTACGGAACCTTCTCAAGTGAAGCAGGCGGATCAATCAAGTCATACAATAATAAGATTGTTGATACGCTAAACGTAACTTCGTACTGGCCTCACAAAAACAGCAACACGAGCCCGCTCATTACAAAGGGTGTAAAGGGAAGCCTTCCTTCAGGTGTTGATACCAGTGTTCACTTTGATGCATGGGAAGCTTCTTCAAGAAACGAAACGGTTCCTTCAACCGTAACTGCATTCGGCGGCGGCGACAAGTATTCTAACTTTGATACTTCTTCTGACTTCTACGGATACACCGTTCAGACACCGGATGAAGCAAGGACGAGCGTAATGACTTATGCAGGCCGCATTGAAAACGGAGACTTTGAATTTGCAGGTTACGGCCATAAATCAAGTGACGCAACAAATGCTGCAAAAGACGTTGATTATGCTGTTGATACAGCGCTTAAAGCTGCCGTTGTCGGATACACTTCAAGTCTTGTTTCCGTTTACGGAATCACAGAAAAAGCTGTTTACTAACTGGAGACAAAATATGAAAAAATTGAGAAAAATAATATCAGTTCTGGCTTCTCTTGCAGTTATCGGAGCCGCTTTTGTTTCATGTTCCGGTGAGGATGAAACGGTTATCGTACAGCCTTCAGTAAAGGTTGATGCAGGAATCGTAATTACGGGACAGACTGCAGTAAAAATTGCAGTAGGAGACACTACACAGCAGCTTACTGCTTCTATATATCCTGAATCTGCTGCCGGAAACGAGATCGAATGGAAATCATCTGATGAATCGGTACTCATGATTGATCAGTACGGTTCTATAACTGCCCGCAGGCCTTCTTCTTCTAAGGTTCAGGTCTGGGCACAGTTTACGGGGACTGAAACCAAGTCCAACATAATTGAATATCAGGTACTTTCTGTAATTCCAAAAGTTACTGGAGTGACCCTTGTAAATGCTCCTTCAAAAACAAAATATGCCACAGGAACGGCACTTGCCCTTGAAGGAATGAAAATTTCAGTTTCTTATGATCATCCTCTTGAAGATGACGAAGACTATCCTCTTGAAATTACAGTTGACGGAACGAATAAAGCCCTGTTCAATGCATCAGGATTTGACTCTTTTTCTGCTGCTTCTGCACAGACTGTTACCGTAACTTATGTTCCTTCTGCTACAGAGTTTGCCAGTGAATCTGTCGTAAAGACTGTAAGTTTTGATGTGGATATTATCGATGCATCAGTAACTTCCGTATCAGTAAAGGAAGGTTCAAAAACTTCATATAAATATGGTGAAAACCTTGACGTTACCCTGATCGTTGAATATTCAGAAAGTTCACTCAACGAAGAGCTTGCAGCAACGACAGACGGCGTAACGATGACTGCCGGCTCAAATGCCTTTACCTGGGATTCAGTTACAGCTGATGATTTTGTAACAGTTAACTCAATTGCAAAGAACATCACGTTTACATACGGCGGCGTATCAACGGCTTCTTCTACAGAAATTACAATTAACTCAGTTCCGGCAACATCAATTACTATTCTTGCAAGTGCTTCAACCGTTAAAAAGAACGGAACTGCTTCATTCAGTATTGGTCAGATTCTTCCTGCCGATGCTACAATTGCAAAAATGACTCAGAGCGTAAAATGGTCCGTAGTGTCTGATACGGGAGCATCAATCTGGGAAGATACGGGCCTTCTTGACATGTCAGGCGTAACTAAGGACGGTACCGTTAAGGTTTATGCAACTGCAAATGAGGTAGACGGAATTTCTGTTTATGAAACGATTACAATTCCTGTATTCATAAAGGAAATTGCAGTAATTAAAGCTCCTTCAAAGACTGAATATCTTTCAACGGATACTGCACTCAAGACAGACGGTCTTATCGTAACTGAAAAAAAATCTGACGATACAATAATAATCCTTTACAAGGATTCATCTGAATACACGCTCAGTTCCGTAGACTTTACGACTGCCGGAAGCAAGACTGTAACTGTTACCCTTGCAGAAGATGAAAGCGTAACGACGTCATTTAACGTAAACGTTACAAAGGTTTATGTTCATACCGTCAACATGGCACAGGAATCTGCTGATGCCTGGGCATCTGCATATCCTTACAGTAAGGTTACTTCAAATAACGGAGATACTGACAAGGTAACAATTGACGGAAGTGAAAACGGTTTTGAAACTTACGTTTATTCTCATTTCTGGTTCCAGAAGGGTGCAGTCGTACTCCAGCGTGCTGACAAAAAAGCGCTCTTCCTTAACCGTGCAGCTTCATCGGGTGACGGAAGCGTTGCAGACCAGTCTCCTGTTCTGTTTGCTGCAGAAGTTGCAGGTAAATACCGTATTGAAGCCGACATCTTTGCAACAAGCAATAAAAATACTTCACGCATGATTTACATAAAGACCCTGGAAGAAGACACTGCTTCTGCAGACGGCACAACTACACAGGTTTCTGTTGCCAGCGGAACTGAGATGAATACAGTACTCAGTACAACCCACAAGTCCGCTGACAAGCACACGATTTCATACGATTACACAGGCTCAAGCCCTTATTCTGTAGTCGGAATCGACCTGACAGCAGGTGAAGCAGTTTATCTTTCTGCGGTGCGCATCTACACGGAACAGGAAACCTATACAGAACCTGAGATTTCAATTGATGTAAAATCTGTTACTGTAAAAGGTGCTGCAGATAATACAATTGAAGCTGGAAGTACTCTTGCTCTTACAAAGGGACAGTTTCCTTATACAATAACAGGAACCTATGCTCCTGCTGCCGCTGTAGCAACAGTAACATATGCTCTTGCTGATGATGCTGACTGCGAAGATACAGCTGCCGGTAAAGTTCATATTTCGTCAGCAGGTCTTCTCTCTTATGATGACGGAATTTCAGGTAATTACAAGGGAACTGTTACAGTAACGGCAGGTGAGGTAAGCGTTTCATTTACACTTACAGTAGATTGCAGTGCTGCATACCTGAAAGATTCAGATACTCTAACAGTAACTGCCGACAGCAAGAAAGTAAGAACAAATGAAACTGCAACCCTTACAGCAGAACTCAGTGTAAATGCAGAAAGCCTCGATGAAACAGTAAGTTATCAGTGGAAGACCAGCGATGCAGAAGACGGTACATACACAGATATCGTCGGCGCAACATCTTCAACCTATGCTTATTCTTCTGACACAGAAGGTGCGGCATACTTTAAGTGTGTAGTAACTGGTTCTACAAGTGGTGTTTCTGTAACTTCTGATGCTGTTAAGATTACGGTGAGTGACAGTGCTGAGGCTGTAGTTGTTAGTTTCACAAAGACAGCTGCATCTGATACGCGTGTTACTTATACATCACCAAAAGAATATAGTACAAAAGAGACTTATAATGGCGTGGAATATTCCTATGGAGCAAAACTTAATTCAAAGAGTTCTTTAACCCTGAATCTTGATGCTCCTTACACAGTAACATTTGTGCTTGGAACAGATAAACAAGGATATACTAAAGGTCTGAAAATTGATGACGCTGCAGTGGCCATTACAAGTGATAATATTGTAACGGTTGAACTTGATTCTGGTGAGCATACTGTAATGAACGGCGGTTCTGAGACATCAGTATTCCTTGTAATTCTGGAATAAATACGAACTGTATTAACCCAGACAGCGTTGCGCAGCTGTTTAAACTGTGCACGTAATAATAACCTTTTCCCCTGTCTGCACCTCACGGACAGGGGATTTTTTTTGCAAAAAAAATCCCCCGGAAAATATACTTTTAAAGGTATATTCTCCGGGGGCATATTTGTACCTGTAAAAAGCTTAAAATGAAGCCTTATAAAAGTGTTTTTCTAAAGGGCTTCATTTTCTCTCTCCTTTACTTTTTTACAGTCCAAATTTATAAGTTGCGCTCAAGCCCAGCATGATGACTGACTTGTTGAGTGTATAATTATGAATCTCTGTTTCAAGATATTTAGCATACATTCCGCCGAAGGCTACAGTAAGGGCTTTAACAGGAGTAACTTCTCCGCCCAGACCAAAGCTTACGCAGTCAAGAACAGGGGAGAACGGATTGTTGCTATCATCGTTATAGCCCTGTTTTGAGTAACCGATACCGCCTGAAACGAGGAATTTTTCGTTAATCTTATAGTCAGCTCCGCCGTAGATTTCCCATGAGTCATCGTAGTCAGAGTTTTCATCAGAAAGTGCGCTACCCATGTCTGCCTGTTTATTGAAGTAGTAGTTGAATGAAGAGCTTAAGTAAAGAGCGTCTGTTGCCTTAAAGCCTGCACCTAAGTTGAACTCTGGTGAAATGTCTGCATCGTATTTGTCACCTTTATTAATTCCAGCGGCTGCAATACCACCTGTAGTTTTTGTAACTTCACATTCAATTTTTGTGATTGATTTGTACTGGAAGGCGAGGTCAATTTTTTCTGTCGGCCTGTAATTTACACCGAAGATTCCGCCGATGCCGTAGCCTGATGCTTCATAGCCGAGTTTTCCAACACCTGTAGCATTAAGTTCCATTGACTGCTCAGATTCGAGAAGACGTACTGCACCAGAAAAACTGATTTTATCATTAAGCTGGTAAGAAGCACCTAAATTCTGACCGAATGTGACTGAATAGATATCAAGGGAATGAGGTACTATTGAATGAGTAAGAGCGAAAAGAAGCTGGGCGGTTAATGCACTTCCATCCTTATATTCCAGGGAACCGCCGCCGGCTGCAACCTGGAATGTTCCGAAGAAGCCTAATTTTCCGTGCTTGTATACGATTTCTGCGTTTGGATATAAAAATACCGGTTTTTCATCTTTGTATTCTGTTCCGGCTGCTTCATGTGAGTAGGTTTTGAAAATAAACTGGTCGCCTGCTTCAAGGTAAAGACCGTCTGCCATAAAAGCAGTTCCTGCAATGTTGTAGAGGGCAGCTTCAGGACGTTCTGATTCTGTGTTGCGGCTTGGGTTTCTTAAGTAGCCTGCATTAAGGTTTGTTTTTGCGTCAATTCCTCCGGCGAAAACAGCACATGCTGCAAGAGCCGAGAGAATTGCACCTGCAATAATTTTTTTCATTTTTTCCTCCAGAAAATTAAAATGACATAATCGCAAATTTTGTCATTTTGTCAGAGTGATTTTAGCATTTTTTTTCTTTTTAAGTCTAGGGGTTTATTTTTTTTTGCAAATATAATCACAGAATGTGCAGATATCGTCTGTACGGCCTTTTCCTGGAAGCTTTTTTCCTTCTTTTTCAAGCTGTTTTGCGCAGGACAAAAGCCCTGTTTTGTAGCAGAGTTTTATCATGGGATTTGCTTCTGCCTTTTTCATTACAGCTTCAAAAGTGTCAGTTTTGATGTTTCCGATAAAAAGGGCGGGGTTCTCGTTTGCAAAGCCGCAGCACGGGGCGATGTCGCCTGAAGCGTGAACAAAAAGAATCTGACCCGGGCCTTCGCAGTAATCTTCTTTAAACCATTTTTTACTCTGCCAGCCTTTTTCGTCTTTTCCTGTAAAAGTCTGAGGAAGGATGTAGACTTCGGCAGCATAATTTTCTGCAAGTTCTTCAAGCTGTTTTTCAAGAAGGTCTGATTTTTCCTTTGAAAGTGAACTGTCGGTTACTGTCTGAACGTTAAGGCTTTCTTCTCCGAAGATCTTATTTACGGCTGAGGCAAAAGTTTTTATGCGCTCAAAACTCTGACCGTGGAAAGAGTCATAGCTTAAACCTATTTTTCCGTCGTAGCCTGCTTCATATAACTTTTGAAGGTGGGAGTTAAGTTCATCATCAGTTTTCCACCAGTCTCCGTTTGTCATTATCTGGTCAAAAAGAAACTCCCGCTCTACTGCAGCCCTGATAACTTCAAGAAGAAAATCCAGATGCAAAAAAGGCTCTCCGCCGGAAAAACCAATTTTATATATAGAAGTATTTTTGCAGGAATCTAAAAACTTAACTGCGTCCTTTACCTCAAGCTGAAGGGGAGAGCGGCTCACAAAGCAGTGGGGGCAGTGAAGGTTACACTTTTGGGTAGATGCAAAAATAATTTCCTCAGGATAAAAAGCGCGTGTGTTCATGAGTGTATTTTATCATTAAAAAAAATCGTTAGATAGTGGGCAAAAAAAATGCAAGGAAGTAGAGTGTGCAAACGCTTTATGTGTATGCTTTTAAAAACAGCGCGAAGGAGCAGAGCCTGAGGCAGAAGCATTCTGTTTGCGGATGCCGCGTCAGCGGCATAATAATAGTTATGTGGACGCCCGCACTGGGACGCTAGTATATGGAAAAAAAAACAAAATTTGACTATAATGTTATATATGAAATGTATTTCAGATAATAATAATCAGATAATTTGTGCAGATGTGTTTGAGGGGCTTTCAAAAGTTCCGAATAATTCTGTAGATTTAATATTTATTGATCCCCCCTATAATATTGGAAAAAAATTTGACTCAACACTCGATAAATGGGACTCAGATGAGGACTATTTAAATTGGTGCTATAAGTGGATTGATGAATGTATCAATAAACTTACCGATGCTGGTTCAATGTATATTATGACTTCTACACAATTCATGCCATATTTTGATATTTATATTCGTTCAAAAATGACAATTCTTTCAAGGATAGTTTGGAGTTATGATAGTTCTGGTGTTCAGGCTAAAAAGTATTTTGGCTCAATGTATGAACCTATTTTGTTCTGTGTAAAAGACAAGAAGAATTATTGTTTTAATGCAGATGATATTTTGGTAGAAGCTAAAACTGGCTCTCAAAGAAAACTTATTGACTATCGAAAACCAATACCTACTCCGTATAATACAGAAAAAGTACCTGGTAATGTTTGGAGTTTTCCACGTGTCAGATACAGAATGGAAGAATATGAAAATCATCCAACGCAAAAACCAATTGCTCTATTGGAACGAATTATTAAAGCTTCAAGTAAACAGGGTGATTTAGTACTAGATCCTTTTTCAGGCACTTTTACAACATCTTTTGTTGCAAACTCTTTAGGTCGCAAGTCAATCGGAATAGATATCTCAGAAGAATATTTTAAGATAGGACTTAGAAGAGTCTTAAATCAAACAGAATTTAATGGAGAATCACTTTCTCGCGAACCAAAAAGTTATGAACGTAAGGTAGTTCACGAAACACAGAAAGTTTTGCCATTATTAGCATAGGAGAGCATAGTATGTTTTTTCATGATTTTACAGACATCATCATTTCCGAAATAGAAAAAATGCTGAAAATTGATGGAAAAGAAGTATTGCAAGCTTCTCCGCTGTTGGAGTACATAAACATAAAAACAAAGTCGGCTAATCGTGGTTCAAAAGCTCGCGGAAGTTTTGCAAATCTGTACGCAATATATGTTTTAGTCGAAGACTATATAAAAGTTGTTTATAATGAGAAAAAAGAATACAAAGACTATGAAGGTGCAATTTTTTCCGACTTGTTTACAAGACAAAGAGAACTTCCATTTGGTGAGAAATTACAAAATCATGCTTTAAACCATAGATTGAATGAAGAATTCCATAAGTATTTTCCAACAATTGAAGAGACTGTAATTATTCGTGAAATTCAAACCAGTCGTTATTGGATAAACAAAAATTTTCTTCAAGTGAAAATCAGTGGAAAACAATATGACCTAAGCAAAGTTATCATCAGCATTATAAATGAGTATATCAAAGCAAAAAGAAACGCTTTTGAAAAATTTATAAACTCCTGCGGAGAACTTCAAAAATTACCTTCTACAGACAAAGAAAGAATATTCTCGTTTATTTCGGGTTTATTAGAACCAAATGTTGATGCAAGGTTATTTGAAATCGTTAGTTTCGCAATCCTAAAGTATTATTATTGGGATAAAAAGATTTTCTGGGGATATGACAGAATCAATTTACAAGAAGAAAATTTAAAGTTGTATAAAACTGGTCGTACAAATGCAAATGATGGCGGAATTGATTTTGTCATGAAGCCTCTTGGAAATTTCTATCAAGTAACAGAAACTTTAGATGTTAGAAAGTATTTTCTTGACATAGATAAACTTGAACATTATCCAGTAAAATTTGTGATAAAAACAAATGACTCCGTTGAGGACATATTAACACATCTTAGAGAAAATGCTGTTCAGCAATACGGTATAGAAGTAATTGTAGAACGGTATATGAAATCCATAGATGAAGTAATTAATATTCCAATGCTAATCCTTTATCTTAATGAAGCAGATAAAAATGGATATTTGAACCAAATTCTAGACGAAATAATTATTCAAAGTAAAGTTGAATTCAACTATGAAGAAGATGATGATTAATATCGCCTAACATGCACTTCAAAGCAGACGGCAAGTCAAGCTTGCCGCTGTTTAAGTGCGTTGTTCCATATACGCAAACAGCATGCAGCGCGTTAACGCGCGGTTCTGACCTCATGATATGCGACTGGAAGCTGTTTTTAATGGTGGAAATTATTTAATACGTTTGCACCAGCTGTGTAACGGTTCCTGGCGGACGTAACATTTTTTTTATATTGAAGAAACTGACTTTTTGACCTATTATTAATTATTGATTCATTTTTTACAAAAACCGCTGCGGCGGATTTTTACGATAAGGAGATTTTACAAATGATTAAAACTGTAAAAGACGTTGACCTTAAAGGCAAGCGCATCATCATGCGCGTAGATTTTAACGTACCTATGAAGGACGGAGTTGTTCAGGATGATACCCGCATTATGGCTGCTCTTCCTACCATTAAATACATTCTTGAACAGGGCCCGCGCTCTCTCGTTCTTATGAGCCATCTTGGCGATCCAAAAAAAGATGTAAAAAAAGCTCAGGAAAAGGCTGAAAAAGCAGGAAAAACCTGGACTGACGCTGATGCTGAAAAATTTATCAACGGCAAAAACCGCATGAAGCCGGTTGTAGAATACTTTGCTTCAAAACTTGGAAAGGAAGTTACTTTCCTTCCTGATGCCCTCGGACAGAAGGCAGCAATCGATGCTCTCCCGCAGGGTGCTGTTGCAATGCTTGAAAACGTACGCTTCCACAAAGAAGAAACTTCTAAAGACAGTGCAGAACGCGATGTAATGGCAAAAGAACTTGCTTCTTACGGCGACATCTTTGTAAACGACGCTTTCGGTACTGCTCACCGTGACCAGGCTTCTACAGCTTCTATCGCAAAATTTATGCCTGTTGAATCTGTAGGCGGCTTCCTCATGGAAAAAGAAGTTAAATACATTCAGCCGATGGTAGAAAATCCTCCAAAACCGCAGGTTGCAATTATCGGTGGTGCCAAGGTTTCTTCTAAAATCGCAGTTCTTGAATCTCTCCTTAAAAACGCTTCAGCCCTCATTATTGGCGGCGGTATGGCTTATACTTTCCTCAAGGCTCAGGGCCACAAAGTAGGTATTTCTCTTGTTGAAGATGATTACCTTGATACTGCAAAAAAACTCCTTTCAGACGCTGCTTCTAAGGGTGTAAAAATCGTTCTTCCTGTAGACCATGTTGCTGCAGATAAGTTTGATGCTAATGCCGCTCCTGTTGCAGTAGACGGTGTTGATATTCCTGACAATCTTATGGCTATGGATGTTGGTCCTAAGACAATCGAAGCATACAAAGAAGTTCTTTCTACAGCAAAATCTGTTGTATGGAACGGACCTGTAGGCGTATTCGAATTTGACGCATTTGCTAAGGGAACTGCAACTGTTGCTCAGCTTGTTGCTGATGCTACCGGCCGTGGTGCTATGACTGTAGTTGGCGGCGGTGACAGCGTTGCTGCCGTTAACAAGTTTAACCTTGCAGACAAGATGAGCCATGTTTCTACAGGCGGCGGTGCTTCTCTTGAATTCCTGGAAGGTAAAACACTTCCAGGTATTGCTATTTTGGCTACAAAGTAAACCTGATTTTGTAACAAAAATCCGGTACAGTAAAACTTAGCCCCGGGCGTGGCGAAAACTTTGAGCAAGCACGGGATTACACATAAAAGGCGGACGGTTTTTGTCCGTCTTTTTTTTAGCGCTGATTATGCTTTTATCTTTAAAAAATTTAAAAATAACCTTAAAATTTTCCTAAACTGTGCACGATTTTGTGCCGATAATTTCACCGGTAAACTGTCTTTAAATTTAAGGCGGCGAGGTGAGCTTTATGGAAATTGATAATTACGGTTCATTTGAAAACAGTGCAGACGTACTCAATGATATCTGTTCTAAGGCAGGCTTTGGAGAATACGGCTCTTTTGAAGGCGTTTCTTTAAGGAAGGTCAATAAGAGGGCAAAAAAATATCAGACAAAAGAAGCCAGGCAGGAAAAAAAGATTGCCCGCGACGAGACCC
>JAEEGF011798192.1_pt1 | contig 94990 bp, 84 predicted proteins | sample 9134171 | NCBI WGS metagenome assembly JAEEGF01 (sample SAMN16246542, study PRJNA631951) | gut metagenome | biome: gut microbiome; feature: rumen; material: AP-attached | host: Bos | place: Iran: Karaj | collected 2018-10
TTCCGCCGTTATTTACGGTTACGCTTACCTTTTTCTGCAATGCGGTTATGGCACTTATCACTTCGCCGCCTGTTATATTTCCGTCTTCGTATCTGGTGTATTCATATTCTTCCTGTTCTTTTATTTCTTCGGAAAGGGCGCGGTTAAACTCTGATGCCATCTTTTTCCCTTCCCTGAAGGTATACATGGAAAAGCTGATAAGTGTAAGGGTCATGATAAGTCCCGCTGCAAGTACCAGCATTTTTAATGATTGTTCCATTTTCTTTCCTTTCTTTTTGCTCCGCCTATAGCAGCAAGCCTTTCCCCTCCGGTATCGTAGATCACTGCAAAGCTTCCCTTCTCCGCTTTTAAAGAGCTGCCGTAAAAGGGATCTTTCATAAAGTCGGCGGCGTAAAGCCCCTTAAGCAGCTCCTTTGCTAAATCCGCCGGCGCTCTGCCCGCATATTCTGATCTTATAATGTTTTCCCCGTCTCTTCCGTAATAAACAGCGTCTTTTCCAAAGAACATTACAAGTACTATCCTGTCTTTAAAGCCTTGAAGACCGCATATACTTTCGTAAAACCTGCTTATGGCTCTTTTTACGTCGCTGCTCCCTTCTATGTCTTCATTAAAGGAAAGGGCGTCAAGTGCCGCGCTGCTTACGGTTTCATCTGCATATACTCTATTTATAAAAAGCTCCTTTGCCTTTGAAAATCTATAGATCGCAGACAGGTACAAAGTTCCCACGGCTATCCCCATAAGTATTCCTATCCTAAGAAGCTTCATTTAAGACAAGTCCCCCTTGCTCAAAGTTTCTCTTCTTTCCCTTTGCTTTTACGTATAGCCTGTCACCAATCTTCATTTCATAAGTTCCCTTAAGGTCGCTTTCTTTTTCGATCTCAGAAAAAGTATGGCTGTAATACCCGCTTCCGGTCTTTATAAAAATGCCGTTTTCTATATGTCCTTCCACCACCTTTTCTTCGTGGATTATATCAAGGCCGTAGCCCCTTTTTGCAAGGTATTCCGAAAGAAGAGTCAGCTCTCTTTTTGTTATGACACCCTCCTGCCTTACCTGCTCGCTAAAAAGAGCTACCACTTCCAAAGTCTCAAGGGATTTTACCGTATCGTCTCTTATTAAAAAAAGTCTTAAGGGCGCCGCCACAATAAGTAAAAATGCAAGAATAGTCGCAAAGAAACCTTTTAGATGATCAGACATAAAGAGTCCTTTCGTAATACAGCATATTTACCGTTTTTTCTCTTCTTTCCATCATTCTTTCCGCCGCAAAGAAAAATGTGACAGCGCTTATAAAGATACAAAGAGCCATAACGGTCTTTATCATACCTGATTGAATATCATCCATTTGATCTTGCCTTTCTCATCGTATTCAATGGTTCCTTCAAAAGTTCCGTAAGAATTGATCTCAAGAGATTTTACCGTGGCTTCAATATCTGCAACCGAACTGTCAAGATAAACCTTAGTGTTGTTCTTCTGATTTACCCAGATACCGCAGGAATCATAAAGTCTCTTTATGGCTCTTTCAACTTCGCTTCCGCTGATAGTCATACCGCTGTAAAACTCTATCCCTGAGTTACTCATCTCTTCTGTGTAATACCCCATCTGGTTTACTCCGGATACCGCAATATCCTTTGCCTCTCTTGTAATAAAAAATCCAATACTTACCACAAGGCAGGTAATGATAACTCCCGCTGCAAGTGTAAGTCCTTTTAATCCGTTTTCCATTTGTTTTCTCCTTTGTTTTTAAAATGTAGTTGTCATGTCCATAAATGAACCAAGACTCTTCATGCTCTCATACATAAACGGTATTATAAGATACATAAATACCGTTGCCGTAAAGGGCACGTAAAGCATCAGCTCCAAGACATTTTTCTTAAATCCCTGCAAAATCTCAAGGTCCTGTTTCCTTTTTTGCCCGTAAAAAAGTGTTTGCTCAGGGATATCATCAAAGCTTTCTTTTATTCCAACTTTGTCTATGGCGTAAAAGTCATCTGCGATCCTTGCAAGTTCTTTACTTCCGGTAAGCTTTAACTCATCAAAAGCATGTTCATCGTTATCGCCGTACCTGTCAAGGCACATGCCTATCTCTTTCTTGTAGTAGAAGCTGTATTTTTCAAGCTCTTCAAGGATGTCTGCAGTGCAGATGCCGGGCATGGCAGAAAGCATCAAAAGCAGTCTCCTGTATGTTGCAACCTCACCATTTTTTGCATTAATAAGCATTGTTCCTTCAAGCGCCAGCTCAAGGTACGGGTAAAATGAAGCAGCAAGACTTAAAAGCGAAAAGCCAAGAAGCCTTCCCCTCGTAAAGCCGTATATCACCATATGCAACATCCCTGCCAAAAACACGAAAAGCGCCGTAAATATCCTGCTTATATAAAACTCTCTTACGTTTTTCCCGGGGAAATTGTTTTCAAAAAGCTTTGCTGTATATCTTGCCAGTTTTCCTTCCCTGAAATTCAGATCTTTTGCAAACTCAGAATATAGCCTGATCCCTGCGTCTCCTCTCATGATAAAAAACATCCTTGATACCATAATTGTTATAAGAAGTGCGAAAGTTCTGACAAGGCCCCCTGCCGCTCCCTCAAAAAAGCTTTTAAGGTCTTCTATCTGCGCTATTCCCCACTTTTCCATAAGCGGCATAAAAAGGACCGGTAAGGCTACAAAAAAGAATGTTCCTCTTGTGATCGCGCTGTCTTTTTCAATCTCAAGCCTTTTTGTAAAAATGTCTTTTTCAAGTTCTTCAAGATTTGTAAGGAAGGAAGAATGTCCCTTTATCTTTGAATCTCCGTATCTTATGGCATTTTTGAGGATCGCGAGCAAAGATATGATAAAATTATCCGGTGCTCTGTAGATATACTCAAAAGGGATCTCTTCCGACTCAAAATATCTTTCCATAACGGAAAGATGAAGTTTCATGATCTCTCCTGCTGACTCCCAGGCCTCATAAACTGCTTCAAGTGTGTCGTTATTCTTAAAGAACGCATGTCTAAGCTCTGCTATATAATCACCTATCTCGCAAAGCATTTTATGTCTTGCCTTTTCATATATAACAAACCCTGAAAGGCGAAACATAAGGACACCGACACATATAGCGGAAATCATATAACCGATTCTTATATTTCCCGCGATCATTAATACTATTCCCGGAATAACAGTGGCCGTAAAAGCCATGATCTGTATAAGAAGTTCTTTCTGGGCATTTACCTTTCTTCCAAAAGAATCATAAGGGTATATCTTTGACATCTTCTCATCAGCAGCCCGGAGCAAAAGCCTTAAGAAGGGGATCCTTTCAAAAAAGGTAAAAAGTTTAAATAATATTCTTTCCATCCGTATTCCACCACCTTCTTACGCAGCCCGCAAATTCTCCTGCTTCTTCCTTGTCAAGTGACATGCTGATCTTTCTTATAAGCTCTTTACTCATCATATCTTTAGGCAGATAAGCTCCTCCCTCTCTTACAAAAAGATCGCGTATCTCATACATTTTCTCCGTGTTTTCACTCTTAACCACCTCAGTAACTCTTTCTATGTACCTCTTTCCCTCCGGGGTTTTCCCAAGATGTATATCCACACTGATGGCATTAAGCGCCTGCTCCATGGCAAGCCTTTCGTCAGAAAACCCGCCTTTAGATAATAGTGCATTTCGCATATAATAAAGCAGTTTTTCCGTTGTAAGTGCATGATGGGTAAATAAAGTAAATGCAGATGCTGTCTGAGTTAACTGGATCAGATAACTAATAGATTCAAGACTTGCGGCTTCTCCAAGTATGGTAAGCCCTCCATCTGTTTTCTTTGCAAAATCAAGGGTGTTTTGAACACTGATCTGTTCTGTTTCCCTGAAGGAAAGTATATTTCGATCCGGATATCTTTTTGAAAGATGAAGTTCACTGCTTGTTTCCGTAACTCTTATGTTTATGCCCTTTGGCACAAATTCAATGAGTGATGCAAGAAGTGTTGTTTTTCCTGCTCCCATCTCGCCTGTTATGGCACATACGGTGTTTCCTTTAATGAGAAAGCTAAGGAGCTTTATTATTTCTTCTGCTCCTTTTCCCGTAACAAGTTCTCTGATGGTCTTGTCTTCTCCGCTCTTAAAACTTCGAACAAAGAACGCCCAGCTTTCGCTAAATGGGGGCCTTGAGACCGAAACTCTGCTGCCATCGCTCATTTCTGTCACAATATTTCCTCTCTTTTCATCAAGCTGACCCATGTGATTTGTTCTTGCGATGTTTTTGCATATACGGATAAGTTCAGCGTCGCTGTCAAACTTTAAAAACGAAAGCCTTATGTTCCTTCCCTCATACATTATATAGACATATTTTTCTTTTCCCGAAACACCGCCCGATATACCGTCAAGCCTGCTCTCAAGAAGCATATCGCACACTCCGTTGCCTTTATAATCTGCGTATATGGTTTCAGCCACATATTCAAGTTTTTCCGGAAATGTCATTTTCTTATACGGGAAAAGAAGAAATGCCTTCTCTATTTCTGAAGGTTTTATCTCAAAACCTTTCCCAAGTTTTCCGTCCTTTAAGAGTCTTGTCAGTCCGTCTTCCTTATACCTTCTTTTGTACTGATACAGCATATACAGGAATTTATCCCGGGGGCTTTCCGTTTTTATAAGCTCATCAAGATCTCTTTCAGTGAGATCATATTTAGTAAGCAACAGCCTTGCTATATGATCGCATACAAATATCTTGCTGCCTGCATCGCCGCTTCCGCATTTACGAAGGGCAGTTCGCAGCATTTCTCTTGCTCTTATTCTTTCTTCTCTTGCTTTTCTGCTTATAAAGACACCGTAACCGTTTACACCGAGCATCTCGCGAAAATCCTGCATTACCGCCAATGTGAGCTCATTTATACCGGACTTAAGCAATATGCTCTCCTCCTTTTGTTGGCATATCTTACAAGCTTTCTTGTGGCTTTTTGAATATCTTCAAGATATCCGCCGGTAATTTTATTCCTTGGCATACTGTTATGTTTAGCGATATAATGAGCGATCCTGCCCTGATGACAAAGAAGAGGCACAGCGCTGCAATCCTTTACGCATGCTAACTGTTCTTCAGGGATATTATAGAGTTTCTTAATAGCTTCAACATTAAACGGATTTTCAGGATCATATTTATTTATGACAAAGAGGGCTTTTGGCAGGATAACCGTATACTTTTGCATGAATTCTTCAAACTGCGCACGGTCCTGAGAAATATTTACCACCACCACATCAGATGCCCCCAGAATATACTTTGTTGAAAGGCTTTGAAAAGGTTTTGTGTCAGCAAACACGTATTCATAACGTTTTTGCAGGTTAAGAAGCAGTTTGTCGATAATGTTGTTCATCTCATATTCGTAAATATCCGGATTTGTTCTGTATGAGCCTGTAAGTACAGACAGACTTCCTTTAAGAACAGGGATCTCGGTCTGTCCTGCTTCTTCTTCAGAAAGGCCTGCGCGAAGGATCTTGTATAACATATCAAGCCCGCTTGTATTGTAGTAGTAGGGCTGCGGATCCTCTCTTAGCATATGCGTTCTGCCGGGAAGCAGCATTTTTTCGATACCGAGTCTGTCGCTGGTATGATTTTCAAAAGCAACAATCCTTTTGTTGGTATTTGCCGCAAGACAGGAAGCCATAGCGGCAAGATTGGTCGTAATACCGGATGAGGCCGGCGAGTTACTCCAAAAAGATACTATCATCTTTACGTTTCCTCCTAATTTTAGACAACAATTATTTCGTTATCGCCTGTAAAATGGGGATCTGTTACGAAACGTAAGATATTCGTGATTTCCTTAGACCCGAATACTATATACCAAAATTTTTGATTTGTAAAGAAAAATTTTTAAAAATTTTGCCGGGCCAATTAATTCTTGATGATTATAAAAAAAGATGCTATAATCATTGAAGCTTATAAAAAACAAATAAAAAGGGGTATTTCGATGGAAGATTACAAAAAAGAATTTGTGGACTTTATGGTTGATTCAGGTTGCCTTAAGTTTGGAGAATTTACTTTAAAGAGCGGCAGAAAATCACCTTTCTTCATGAATGCAGGTGCCTACGTTACAGGAACTCAGCTTGCAAAGCTTGGTGAGTATTATGCTAAGGCTATCCATGAGAATTTCGGAGACGATTTTGATGTTCTCTTTGGGCCTGCCTATAAGGGTATTCCGCTTTCTGTGGCCACCACCATCGCCTACGCAAAGCTTTACGGCAAAGACATCAGATACTGTTCAAACCGTAAGGAAGCAAAGGATCACGGTGATACCGGCATTCTTCTTGGAAGTAAGCTTAATGACGGAGACCGCGTTGTTATGATCGAAGATGTTACAACCTCCGGCAAATCCATTGAAGAGACCTTCCCTATACTTAAATCCCAGGCAGATGTTGAGGTAAAGGGACTTATAGTTTCTCTTAACCGCTGCGAGCGCGGCAAGAGCGAAAAGAGTGCTCTTGATGAAGTTTCAGACCTTTATGGCTTCCCTACCGCCGCCATAGTCAACATGAAAGAGGTTATTTCTTACCTTTACGGCAAAGAGGTAAACGGCAGCGTGCTTATCGATGATAAGATCAAGGCAGCACTTGACGAATATTACGCTCAGTACGGAGCAACAAACTAAAAAAAACGCCGGCGCATCAGCGTCGGCGTTTTTTAATCCGTATAACTTGACTTTGGTTTGATCATACTTTTTACAAAGTCCTTACACCTAGCAAGTATTTCTCTTACTTCTCTTGCTTCTCTTCCCGTATACTTTATGTTTTCCGCAGGGACACCCACAGCATCTATACCAAGGCTTCTTGCTATATATACGGCTCTATACATGTGATATCTTTGTGTTACTATTATCATCTTATCTATTCCGTATACGTTTTTTGCCCTGTACATGGAATCGTAAGTGGAAAGCCCATAATCGTCATACTTCACATTTTCTTCAGGTACTCCGTTATCTGTGGCGTATCTTCTCATGGCTGTGGTCTCGTCATAAAAATCTCTTTCATTATCTCCGCTCATAAAAAGAATACTTGTCTTTCCGTCTTTGTATAGTTCAACGCTTTTGCTTAATCTGTCACGCAGCATCGGGCTTGGCTCTCCGCCCCATATAGCTGCTCCGAGCACAAGTGTATATTCGTAATTATCATCAGGTGTATCCGTAATATGAGAAATGCTGCCAAGTACCACTATGGCATTAGGAAGTACTATAACCAAAAGAAAACAGATCACACCGATAAGCATCAATTTTTTAATTACCTTTATAAATCTATTGTTTTTCATAAGAACCCTTCATATATCCGGTGCGTTCAAAATGAAAATGCACCGATAAACTTCCACAAGTATAACACATATGAATGTAAAGTAAAAGACAAACATACCCGGCATTTGATTTCATTTGTTTTGTGTCTTTGCTATGCCTTTTAGGTATGGCATTCCATCATCTATAGGTATTTGTTTTTATACTTGTAAGATGCTAACATGTTTATGTTATACAGAGAAATTTTGCTTTTTGAAAAGAGATAGATATAAATGTCCGCAGATACTTTAAAATTACTCGCTGAGTCGTTTACAAAAATACTTATACCGGGACTTGCCATGACAGTCCCTCTTACGATAATTTCCTTTATCTTTGCGGTTATAATAGCTGTTATCGTTGCTGTTATACAGTACGCAAAGGTGCCTGTGCTTTCACAGATCGCCAGGGTTTACATCTGGATAATAAGAGGAACACCTCTTCTTGTTCAGCTTATGGTTGGATATTACGGTTCTTCCGCTCTTGGTTTTAAAGCGAGCGGTTTTACCGTTGCAATAATCGTATTTGCCATCAATGAGGGTGCATATTGCGCTGAAACCATTAGAGGCTGCCTTGAAGGCGTGCCTAAAGGTCAGCTTGAAGCAGGCTATTGCGTTGGCATGAATTATGTAAGCATCATGTGGCATGTGGTTTTGCCTCAGGCTTTCCGTACAGCGGTGCCGGCCCTTGGCAACTCCCTTATCAGTATGGTAAAAGATACTTCTCTTGCCTCAAATATCACAGTTGCAGAGATGTTTCTTGCCACAAGACAGATCGCAGGAAGAACATATCAGTTCCTTCCTCTATACCTTGAGGTAGCCCTTATTTACCTCCTCTTCTCCACATTTATCAGTTATATTCAACGTCTTACCGAAAAGCGCCTTGGCAGATTTGATAAGACGAGCGAAAACGAAGGGAGGTCTTAAGGCATGGCACTGCTTGAAGTAAAAGGACTTAAAAAGGGCTTTGGTGACCTTAAGGTCCTTGAAAGCGTAGATCTTACCGTAGAGAAAGGCGACGTTATCGCGGTACTCGGCCCATCCGGTTCCGGAAAGACAACCATGCTCCGCTGTATCAATTTTCTCGAGACAGCAGATGCAGGGACCATGACTATGGACGGTACGGTTTACGACCTTGCAAATGCAGACAAAAAAGAAATCGCGGCTCTTCGCCGTCATACAGGTTTTGTTTTTCAAAATTACAACCTGTTTTCAAATAAAACCGTACTAAGTAACGTAACCTTAGGACTTACTTCCGCAAGAAAAATGCCAAAGGCCGAGGCAAAGGAAAAAGCCATGAAGATGCTTGAAAAAGTCGGCATGGCTGATCACGCAAATTACTATCCTGCCCAGCTTTCAGGCGGCCAGCAGCAAAGAGTTGCCATAGCAAGATCCCTTGCTACAGACCCTGAGATCATCTATTTTGATGAGCCCACCTCAGCTCTTGACCCTGAGCTTACAGGCGAGGTACTTGAGACCATGAAATCCCTTGCAGAATCAGGCATGACCATGGTTGTTGTTACCCACGAAATGTCCTTTGCAAAAAATGTTTCCACCCACGTTATCTTTATGGAAAACGGCGTTGTAGTGGAAGAAGGACCTTCCAAAGAATTCTTTGAAAATCCAAAGGAAGAACGAACAAGAGAATTTCTTCGCATGGAAAATATCGATGCGTAAGATTTCATAAATAAAAATAATTAGGGAGGATTTTATATGAGACGTAAAATCGTTACACTTATTCTTGCAGCATCAATGCTTACTCTTGCAGCCTGTGGCAGCAAAAAGACCGAAGCAGACCATCTTGCAAGAGTAAAAGAGGCAGGTAAGATCACCATCGCTACCGAAGGCTGCTGGTCTCCTTTTACCTACCACGATGAGACTACCAACGATCTCGTTGGATTTGATGTGGAAGTCGCAGCAGAGATCGCAAAGCGCATTGGCGTTGAAGCCGATTTTCAGGAAGTTGATTTTGACGGCGGCCTTACAGGCGTAAGTCAGGGAACTTTCGACATGATGGCAAACGGCGTTGACATCACAGAAGACCGAAAAGGAACCTTTGATTTTTCTGATGCTTACGCATATGACAGAGCCGTTCTTGTTACAAAGGCAGACAACACAGAGATCACTTCTTTTGAGTCATTAAACGGCAAGAAAACAGCCAACTCAGTTGGTTCTACATACGCTGAAAAAGGCGAGGCAAACGGAGCCAGCGTTATCAACGTTCCTTCTCTTGGTGAGACAATGGAACTTGTACTTAACGGAACAGCAGATGCTACTATCAATGCCAACACTTCCGTACAGGATTACCTTAACACCACAGGCGAAACAGGTCTTAAGGTAGCAGCTACAGAAGATGAGGCTACAGAATATGCAATTCCTCTTAAAAAAGGTGCTGACAATGATACTCTTCGTGCAGAGATAAACAAAGCTATCGCAGCTATGAAGGCTGACGGTACTCTTTCAAAGATCTCAGAAAAGTATTTTGGTTCAGATATTACAAAATAATTCATTTTTCATCGGATATTTTAAATAGGGATTTATATTTTATAGAAAACTCCCCCGCTTATCTTAAGCGGGGGAGTTACGTTTTATATCTGTTTATATATTAAGACAGTTTTTTACCTGATCAAGGAATGCGGCTGCAGCCTTTGAAAAGGTTTGATTTTTCTTCCATGCAAAATAAGAATTAACTTCTTTGGCACCCTTAAACGGAACAAAGCATATTGTTTCGTAGCCTTTTGTATTCTCTATGTTGTATGGGCATATAGCATACCCAAGCCCTGCTTCTACCATAAGCTCTGCATTATATAAAAGCGAGTAGGATGCCACTACATTTTTGTTATCTTCAAAAAGCCCAAACTTCTTTATGTTTTCTTTTTTTAGCATCTCAGCTCTTGAAACAATAAGAGGTACGTCCTTAAGATCTTCGGGAACTATACATTTTTTCTTTGAAAGCGGGCAGTCTTTTCGCATAAGCACTCCCCAGACATCCTTAGTCTTAAGGGGAATACTGTTATATTCCTTTTCATCAACCTCATCTACCACAAGGCCAAAATCAAGAGATCCATAGGAAAGCTGCTCAAGAAGTTCTTTTGAATCTCCTCCCGATACCCTGAACTGAATACCCGGGTGCTTCTTTCTTGTAAGACCGATACACTTTGCTATACAGCTAAAGCTGTCACCTTCGCCTGAGCCCACATGAACCACGCCTGATACCGAGCCTTCAGAAAGTTTAAGATCGTTTTCTGTTCTTTCCACAAGTCCGAGGATCTCAGCCGCCCTCTTTTTAAGCAGAATTCCCTCATCGGTAAGCGAAACCTTCTTCGGGCCTCTTATAAAAAGAGGCTTTCCTATCTCATCCTCAAGTTCTTTAAGCTGTCTTGAAAGGGTCGGCTGTGAGATAAAAAGGCTTTCAGCCGCCGCAGAAATGCTTTCTTTGTTTGCTACCGCAAGAAAATACTTAAGTACACGAAGTTCCATAGATTACCTCGCAAAAAAACTATACAAAATTACTTTACGCATCCTATTATATCATTAATATCGGATATGTTGTTCTTTTTTAAGTAATCTTCTATTCCATTAATAACTTCCATAGTTACATAAGGATTAGCAAAGTTTGCTGTTCCAATGCTTACTGCCTTTGCGCCTGCCATAAGAAATTCAAGAGCATCCTGCGCATTAGCGATACCGCCCATGCCGATAACAGGTATTCTTACCGCATTTACGGTCTGATATACCATTCGAAGAGCAACAGGCTTTATGGCAGGACCTGAAAGTCCGCCGGTCTTATTTGCAAGTGCAAATGTCCTTTTGTTAATGTCTATCTTCATACCTGTAAGGGTATTTATAAGGGAAAGGCCGTCTGCTCCGCCGGCCTCTGCTGCCTTTGCGGTTTCTGTAATATCTGTTACATTTGGAGAAAGCTTCATGATAACCGGCTGCTTTGCCTTTGCTTTTACCGCTGCGGTTATGGCTTCTACTGCTTTAGGATTCTGCCCAAAGGCAATACCGCCCTCTTTTACGTTAGGGCAGGAAATATTGATCTCAAGAAGATCAACAGGTTCATTTGCAAGTCTTTCCACAACTTCTACGTATTCCTCTGTTGTATGTCCACATACATTCACCATTATGGTGGCATTTCTCTCAGTTAAATACGGAATATCACGCTTGCAAAAAAGATCTATACCGGGGTTTTGAAGCCCTATAGCGTTAAGCATACCTGATGAAACCTCAGCTATACGTGGGGTTGGGTTACCGGGCCAAGGCACATTTGCTACGCCCTTAGTTACTACTGCTCCAAGCTTTGAGATATCAACAAATTCATTGTATTCAGCCCCTGAGCCAAAGGTTCCCGAAGCCGTCATAACAGGGTTCTTTAAGGTAACGCCTGCAAGATCAACGCTCATATTTATCATAGCTCTACCTCCCCTGCCTCAAATACCGGGCCTTCTTTGCAGATACGCTTGTTGTGTACGTTTGTGTGCTCATCTGTTTCTTTTGACTTGCATACACAGGCAAGGCAGGCACCTATACCGCAGGCCATTTTTTCTTCCATACTGATATAAGTCGGAACGCAAAGCTCCTCTCCGAAAGCCTTTACTCCGCGGAGCATAGGTGTAGGTCCGCAGGCGTAGATCACTTCGCCTTTAAGCCCTGCTGCCTTAGCTGCATCTATAACATTGCCCTTTGTTCCTACGCTTCCGTCATCTGTGGCAATATATACGTCAGCGACTTTTGCAAATTCATCCGCAAGGAAGTTCTCTGCGTCTCTGTATCCAAGTACAACGATAGGCCTTTCTTTAAGGCTTTTTGCAAGCTCAAGCATAGGCGGGATTCCGATTCCGCCGCCAAAAAGGATCGCTTTTTTGCCAAAATCCGTAAAACCGTTGCCAAGAGGCCCCATAACCTCTATATCATCTCCCGCAGTAAGCTTTGCAAACTCAGCTGTTCCTGCTCCTGCGATACGGAAAACAAGGCGTAATTCGCCTTTTTCCCTGTCGATACCGCAAAGACTTATGGGACGGGGAAGCATACGGCTTTTATCTTTACTGTAAAGTGCCACAAACTGTCCGCATTTAGCCTCTTTAGCTATATCTTTTGCGTCTATTCTCATGTCAAAAATATCTTTTGCTATTTCCTTATTTTCAAGGACACGGCAAGGTATCTTCTTTTTCATATTTTCTCCTATTTCATCCATGCCTGTTTTAAATCTTCTTTCATGGCAAGTGCTGCTGCCCTTGCTGCATCCGCAAAGCCCGCATCGCCGTAATTTGCGTAGGCTTCCTGCTTGTATGCGGCTATAATGCCTCTTGAAGAGTTAACGATTGCTCCAAGACCGTCTGCATTAAAGTAAGGAGCGATGTCTGCGCCCTTAGCGCCCTGGGCGCCGTAACCCGGTACCAGAATAAATGTCTTTGGCATAGCTTTTCTAAGGACTCTTCCCATCTCAGGGTAAGTTCCGCCAACAACAGCGCCCACATAGCTGTAAGCATCTCCCATAGCGTCAGCTCCCCACTCGCATACTTTATCTGCCACATGCTCATAAAGAGGTCTTCCGTCTATAAGTCTGTCCTGAAACTCACCGCTTGATGGGTTTGAAGTCTTTACAAGTACAAAGATACCCTTCTTTTCAGCTTTACATACATCTACAAAAGGCTTGATACCATCAGTTCCAAGATATGGGTTTACTGTGGCAAAGTCTTCATTAAAGGCTGCAAAGGTGTTATTTCCAACCTTTACCTTTCCAAGATGAGCAGTAGCATAAGCAGCAGAAGTTGAGCCGATATCACCGCGCTTTACATCGCCTATTACCACAAGTCCCTTTTCTTTTGCATAATCAACAGTCTTCTTATAGGCAATAAGACCTTCGATGCCAAACTGCTCGTACATGGCGATCTGCGGCTTTACTGCAGGTACGATATCTGCTACCGCATCTATAAGAGCTTTATTGTACTGCCATACTGCTTCTCCGGCGCCGGCAAGTGTCTCGCCAAATTCAGCGTATGCCTTGCTCTTAACGCACTCCGGAATGTAGTTTTCCATAGGGTCAAGGCCCACTACTATAGGAGCCTCCATTTTTACTATCTTTTTAATGAGTTCGTTTATCATCTTTTACTCTCCTTCGCTATATACCACTCTGCCACCGCAGATTGTTTTCTTTACTTTTCCATACACCTTTCTGCCGTCAAATGGTGTATTTTTGCCTTTTGAAGCAAATTCTTTTGAGTCTATGATGTAGCTTTCGTCAAAGCTTACTATAGCTATATCTGCTGGTGCCCCCTCTTTAAGAGTTCCGGCCTCAATGCCAAGGATCCTTGCAGGATTTGTGCTCATACATTTAACAAGCTCGGCCTTTGTAAGGACTCCTCCCCTTAAAAGCTCTGTAACAGAAAGAGCAAAGGCAGTTTCAAGGCCTACTATGCCAAAAGGCGCCTGGGCAATTCCTTTTGCCTTTTCTTCTGCTGAATGAGGCGCATGATCTGTTGATATCACTTCGATTATCCCGTCTTTAAGGCCTTTTTTAAGTGCCTCCACATCCCTTCTTTTTCTAAGGGGCGGATTCATCTTAAAGTTTGCATCATCTCCCGGAATATCATCTTCCGTAAGGGTAAAGTGATGCGGGCACACCTCGGCGCTAAGCCTTACTCCCGCTTCCTTGCCCTCTTTTACTATACGAACTGAATCTTCCGTAGAACAGTGGCAAAGGTGGAGCTGTGCCCCCGTGTCTTTTGCAAGCATTACATCTCGCACCGCAATAATGTCTTCAACAGAGTTTGTAATCCCCGGTACACCGATCCTTGCTGCTACAGCTCCCGCATTTAAGGCACCTTTTGCAACAAGGTTTTTATCTTCGCAATGGGCAAGCACAGGCAGGCCTTCAAGCCTTGCTATCTTCATGGCTTTTTCATAAAGCCCCGAATCCATAACAGATTTACCGTCTTCGCTTATAGCACATATTCCGAGCTTTTTCATGCCGGAAATATCTGAAAGCTCTTTCCCTTCCTGGCCCATGGTGACTGCACCTACGGGAAGAACATTTATTACTGCCTCATTTTTGATCTTTTCAAGCTGAAGCTTAAGGTGCGAAGGGCAGTCCATAACCGGCTTTGTATTTGGCATGGTACAGACTGTAGTGTAGCCGCCTCTTGCAGCCGCCTTTGAACCTGTACCTACGGTTTCTTTATATTCAAAACCGGGATCTCTGAAATGAACATGCATATCAACAAATCCCGGCAATACGTAGAGACCGGATGCATCTATGACTTCTTCATCAGCATCCGTCACATTTCCAATATTTACTATTTTTCCATCTTTGATCAAAACGTCAAAGATTCCGTCCGTTCCGGTACCGGGATCGATGACATGTCCGTTTTTAATGATCATAGGTTTCGTTTCCTCCCTTTCGCAGTAGAAGTTTCCAAAATCTCTCATAAAAGAATAACATAAATAGGCTATCTTGCAAAGAAAAATCAAAAGGCGTATAGTTATATTTACAAATAAAATTGATTAATCTTGCTTATGGCTGAAGGAGGGACATAAAATATGGCTAATTTTATTGATTACATTCGTTGGCGCGGAGACCTTAGTTTTAAGAAAGTTCCTTTTAATGAGGTAGATAATCTTATCTTTTCACAGCTTGTCTACATGAAGTTTGATAAGATAATCACACCTGACAAATACACGGAATATTTTACCGTTGCCGACGTAGCGGCAAAACTCCTTAACTCCACGACGATCGATGATAAAATATCCGAAAATGTTACGTCCGACACTCCAAATGACAGACTTTTTCTTAAGGAGCTCATAGGCAGCAAGAGGTTTGGCAAGACCAAGATCTCAAGATATATTAATAAAGTTGACAGAGAAAAAGCCGAGCAGTTTGCTGCTGCCACATTTTTCACAGATGACGGCTGTGCCTTTGTGTGCTACCGCGGCACCGACACTTCCATAGTGGGCTGGCAGGAGAATTTTAATCTTTCTTTTATGGCCCATGTCCCTGCCCAGCTTGCTGCTGTTAAATATTTGCAGGAGATCGCGGGCGCATTTCCTTTCCCTCTTCGTGTGGGCGGTCACTCTAAAGGCGGCAATCTTGCGGTTTATGCCGCTGCTTTTTGCGGCAAGGAGATTCAGGATGAGATCCTTGACGTATATAATGACGACGGCCCGGGCTTTAATAAAAAAGTGGTTTCTGAAGAATCCTACAGTGCTATTATAGGCAAGGTTCACACTTTTGTGCCACAGTCTTCCATTGTCGGTATGCTCCTTGAACACGAAGAGCCATACATTGTCATCCACAGCTCGGAAAACGGTATCATGCAGCACAACCCTTACTCCTGGGATGTAATGGGACCGGAGTTTGTTAAGCTAAACGGCACCGATGAAGGCAGCAAAATTATAGACAAAACTCTTCACGAATGGATAGGCTCTATGAACGACGATCAGCTTAAGGCTTTTGTTGACAATCTTTTTGGACTTCTTAATTCTTCGGGAGTTCATACCACAGAAGAGTTTGATGCAAAGAAACTCCCTGCCATAAAGAAGGTTATTCAGACCATGTCCCATATGGATGAGCAGGACAAGAAGATGATGAGTAAGACCATTCAGGTGCTCTTTAAGATCGGCAGTGCCAATTTCTTTGGCAGGAAGGAAACACCGAAGCTGATCACTAAGAAGGCCTGAGGTTTTTGACTAAGTCAAGGATTTGCCGAGATTTTGTTTTGAAGGACTAATTGACGGTGCCTGCCTGGTCAAATTCCGCATTTTTTGTCCGGTTTTTGAACGCAAATCAATCCGCTAAAAACTCACGGGCGTTACCGTGAGTTTTTCAGTGCATCACCGAAAGAAAGGATTAAAAGTATGGAAAAGATTGAAAAATGGGGACTTTTTGAAGTCTCAGATACAGGAATTGCCACAGGCAATCCTTTTACAGACTGCGAAATAACAGGCATCTTTACCGGACCAGACGAAAGCGTACAGGTGCGTGGTTTTTATTATGGAGACGGCGTTTATAAAGTACGTTTTATGCCATCATATGAAGGAAAGTATTCCTACGAGATAAGCGGAAACTATAAATCAGGCAGTGACGAGGTAACGCTTAAAGGCGAGTTCGAGGTTACCGCCCCAAGTGATGGTAATCACGGATCTGTGCGTGTTAAGGGAACTCATCTTGCATACGAAGATGGCTCCCCTTATTACTCCATAGGTACCACCTGCTATGCCTGGGTATTGCAGGGTGAAGAAAGACGGGCTGAGACCTTTGAGACACTTAAAGAAAACGTGTTTAACAAAATCCGTTTTTGCATTTTCCCAAAGCACTATCTTTATAACCTTACTGAGCCTTGCCGCTATCCATACGAAAAAGGAAATGGCGAAGGCCTTGTTAAAGACCCGAAGGGACCAATGTTCCCGCCGGTAGAAAAATATCCGATCATGGGATTTAATTACTATAAGCCAAACCCCGATCATTTTAAACTTTTTGATGACGTAATCGAAAAGCTTTGCAAAATGGGCATCGAAGCCGACATTATCATCTTCCATCCTTACGACAGATGGGGTTTTGCTGCCATGGACAAAGATGCTGACGATCTTTATCTGAAATACGTTGTAGCGAGATACGCGGCTTATCGTAATGTTTGGTGGTCATTTGCAAATGAATATGACCTGATGTCAAATAAAGAGATTGCTGACTGGGAAAGATACGCTGAAATCGTGTGCAAAGAGGATCCATATAACCATCTTCGCGGCATTCACCACTGCACAAAGCCATATGATAGCAGCAGACCGTGGATAACCCATCTTTCAAGCCAGCGAGTAGACCTTTATAGACACGTTGAATACACAGATCACCTTATAGAAAAATTTGGTAAGCCTGTTGTTTGGGACGAGATAGCTTATGAAGGCAATATCGGCATGGGCTGGGGAAATATAAGCGGTCAGGAGCTTACAAGACGTTTCTGGGAAGCCTTTCTTCGTGGCGGTTATGCAGGACACGGCGAAACCTTCGAAGGTCATAACGATGTTCTTTGGTGGAGTCATGGCGGAAAGTTATACGGCGAAAGCCCTGAAAGATTTAAGTTCCTTCTAAAGATACTTAAAGAAACGCCGGGAACAGGAAACCTTGTGTATAAGCCGGGCATGTTTGATGAAACCATAGCAGAGGCCGAAGGTGCTCCGGGCTATACACTTCACTATTTTGGATTTGGCAGGCCGTCATCTCGTACTCTCTTTATGGACCCAGCTAAAAAATATGAGGTTGAACTAATCGATACCTGGAACATGACTATAGAAAAACTCGGCACATTCGGCGGCATGGATACCGTACCGATGCCCGGGCGCGAATATATGGCGCTGCGCCTTAAAGAAGTTTAAGAAATTCAAAGGGACAATTCCTAAAAAGGAACTGTCCCTTTTGGTTATTCCTTTTGGTTATTTTCTGATGTGGTCAGGGTCATAAACAAGCCTTGCGGCTCCGTAATTTACGCCTGTTACGGTTCGGCCAAGAAAATTACTTTCCGTTGGCTCTGCTTTACCCTCTAAGATAAGGTCGCAGATATGTATAAGGTCGTCGATCACTGTTTTTGGCTGAGAGCATATAAATGGCATGCCTGCATAGCCAACATGACCGTTCCAGTTCTGGTCAAACTTATCTGATAGCTTTTTAAGCTTTTCAAAACCGGTTTTCATCTCTTCAACTGTTCCCCAAAGTGCCAGAGTGTTTACATTTGCACAGTCGCCGCTTATAAGGATCCTGTTTTTTTCATCAAGAAGAGCAAGTCCGCCCGGGGTATGTCCTGAAACTGCGATAACGGTTAAGGTTCTGCCCCCAAGGTCAAATACATAACCGTCATCCACATTTATCATCTCAGGGAACTTCGTGATCTGTTTTACCATATCAGGGCTATAATCAAACACGTCATAGCCGCCTTGTTTCCCAAGATTATCGCAATAATTACGAAGTTCATCGGCGTTTACACTTCTGATCATTTCAAAATCACGCTCATTTGCATAGATCTTATCGAAAGCTCCAACGCCGCCTGCATGATCAAGATGACCGTGGGTAAGGAATACGTCGTAAGGCTTATCAGTAAGCCTTTCCACAAGTCCTTTAACATCTGATACACCGCATCCGGTATCCACAAGAAGCGCGCGCTTTTCCCCTACTACAAGATACATTGCCGCAAGACCAAACTCGTTGATAACAAACGTATCGGGAGCGATCTCGCTGACAAAAGGCATTTTAATTCCCATTTTTTCTTCTCCTTTTAATCCTTTTTTATTTATTATCTTATTTAATAAACATCCCTTTAGCGCCCAAACACATAATAGTCAGGATCACAGCCACCATAAATGTAGTTGCCCATTCTCCATTCCATAAAAAGATATTCCCTATCGTTGATTGTCTTAATAATATACGGAGCGGCCGTTGATCTGTGTAAACTTATAACAAGTCCATTTGTCCACTTATCATTCCATGTATCATCCATATATTCCTGAATGAGCTGTCCATTCGGTTTAAATTCCACTGATTTTAAATAAAAATCATTCTTTGAAGCCGATGGAACAAAATCAACTATATTTTCAACATATCCGACGGAATGCCACTTTCCCAGCACTTTTTCATCGTCAATAAAGTCAACATCAATATTATCATGTCTTCCTAAAGTTGCTCTGTCATATATTTCGCTGTTTTCCTTTACAAAAACTTCTGTCCTATCATCTTTGCGAAAAAACAAATGATCATTCCCGTCTACATTATAAATATCATAAGAATATGTCAGTATTGGAGCATCCCCGCCACGACAGATAGTCAGATAGCCTTTTGTCCAACCTTCGAAAATCCAATACGGTTCACCGTTTGGAAGAAAATATATTTCTTTGTAAGGTGCATTTTCAAATATAAGGTTATCTGTGCTTTTTATGTTTTTATCCTCGGAATAACCGAGATATTTCCACTTTCCTATGACTCTTTCGTCATTTATAAAATCCATTCCATTAGCAATTTTCATTTTCCGACTCCCACTCTTTATTATAAGGGACAGTTCCCTTTTTAGGAATTGTCCCTATGAATACTTAATTATACAAATCTTCTCCTGTATAATAGCTATAACCATCTTCTTGTTTTTCAAAGCCGTTAATCGAGATAAAACCTAGTTTTCTAATCTTTATCTCGTTAATGTCTTTTATCTGCTCTGCTTCACGATGTATATCATCAAGCTGCATAGGTCCTTTAAAAAACTTGGCTTCGTAGATTTCGTACTCACCTTTATACTCAAGAGCCACGTCAAACTCACCGCTTTTACGAGCTTTAACATCATCGTAATAATATGTGCCAATATTGGTAATTCCCTTAAGTTTACCGGCTCTTGCAAGATCGGCAAAGAAGGAACGGCATATGTCTTCAAATCTTCTTGGGATAAAATCCTTTGTCAAAGTGTCAGCTATCATCTCATTGTAAAAAGTCTGCTCGCCAAGCATCTGCAGAGAGCTCTTATTGTTGTAAACATAAGCATAATAGAAACGAATGAGATTATCATCTATCTCATAATACCTCTTTTTTGCGTCATTAGGCTTATTTATAGGTGATACCTGGCGCACTAGTTCTATCGAAGTCAAGGTTTTGAGTTGCTTTGCCAGGTTACCGTTATTGCTTGAAAATAGCTTGCTTTCAATATCACTGTATTTTTTCTTGCCATTTCCAATTACGGCAAGTATTCTTTCTGCATTAACAGCGTTTACATAGTCTGTAAGAAGCATGTTTGACGCATAAAGATTTACAGGATTATTATCAGAAAGTATTGTTCTGACAATATTTTGCTCGAGGGTTTCGTCTTCACGAAGTTGATTCAACACAAAAGGAGAACCACCAAAAACGCTGTAAAAGGCCACTTTTTCATAAGGACTTTTTGAAGGATAAAAAGCTGTAGCCTCTTTATAAGTGAGCTCATGAAGATGAATCACTGTTTCAAAACGTCCATAGAGAGCGTTTCCCTCACTAAGCATATCTTTCATGATGCTGATCTGAGAGCCGGATAGTATCAGACTGATATTCTTTAGGCGATTATCAATAATATTTTGAAAGTCCGAATCTACGATCTGGCTGTCGGTAAATGTACTAAGATATGGGTACTCATCTATAGCTACCACGTATCCCCCGGAAAGCGTATTCATAAATGCAAACACGTCCACAAAATTATCAAAGGATGGCAGAAAATCAACTATTTTCTGCTCGGCAAGCATTTTAGTAAAAGCATCAACATTTTCCTTTATCGTACCTTTTTTACATTCGTAATAAACAAAAGGTTTCTTCTGAGTAGAAAGCGCCTCCTGAATAAGTCTGGTTTTACCAACACGCCTTTTACCGTATATCAACACAGCATTTCCCGGCTGTTTAAGTGCCTCATTTATTTTATTTAATTCATCTTTTCTAGCGACAAACATTATTACTCGCCTCACTTATATTTTAATGAAAATATTTTCACTGAAATCTGATTCATTAAAATTATAGCACAAACATGTTTAGGCGTCAATTTTTAATGAATTCATTTTCACTGAAATTAAATTCATTAAAATTGCCATCTGCATCCACTTTTAGCATAAGATCGGCCTTCTTTGAGTGCTCCGCGCAAAGCCTTACATTGTACATGTCGGAGAAATCCACAAAGGCTGCGGCACTTTCCTTTTCGTGTCCGCTCGCAATACGTCTTGTGACAAGCCTATCCCTAAGCATATCTTCATTTGCACTGATACTGATGGTGTAATCTGCATAATCAGAAAGCTCTTTCCACCCTTCTGTATCTAAAAGAAGGTAGTTTCCCTCAAGAAGAACAATTTCAGAATCTACAGTTATGGCATTTTCCACAGGATTATGGAGTAGCCTATCGTATGCCGGCCAACCGCAGGTTTTATCATTCAAAACAATCTTTATGGCATTTTCAAGCTTCTCAAGATCAAAAGTCTCGGGAGTCCCTTTTACCTCAACCATAGAGACTTCTTTACCTTCTCTGATAAGAGAATGGGTCTGAAGATATTCCTGCCTTCTGTGAAATCCGTCCATTCCGATAGCCTGCAGATTTTCAAACTCAGCTCTTTTCTTTGAAAGATGCTCAAGGAAGCTTGCAAGGGTGCTTTTCCCTGCTCCCGGAGGGGCAGCTAGAAAGACAAGGACTCTCCTGCCCTTTTCTTTGTGTATCTCAGTAAGTTTTTTAAGAAGCGGCTCAAAAATACCTGTTATCTCATCATCAGAGTACTTGGCATTTATATCTATGCCATTAATGTTAACCTGAAATTCAGTCATTATACTTTTTCCCTTTCGTATCAACAAAGAACCAACCCTGTGGTTGGCTCTTCGTCCTATTTATCCGATTTCACGAATTCTTTCCACAACACTTGCCTTAGAGAGTCCCTTGTATGAGATCAGTGGAACCAATACACCGAGTAATGTCATAATCGGTATAAAAATCAGTACCGGCGTGATAGAAAAATGATCAGAATAAAACCAAAAGATACTGTTCGCTATTCCATTTTCTGCCGGTATAAAAAGCAGAGAAAGGATGAGCGCTAAAAAGCCTGATCCAACCGTATATATCATGCCCTCGATTATGAGCATCTCTTTAACCTGTTTTCCGGTCATCCCTATTGCTTGCAGAACTGCGATTTCATTCTTTCGTGCTATAATACCGGCCATAACAGTATTAATAAAGTTCAAGACTCCAACAAATCCAATAATCAGGCAAAGTACTCCACCTAAAAGTGTAAACATTTTCTTAAAATCCTCAAACTCAGAGCGTTTAACAGCTTTACTCTCATAAGTGATGCCGGAATCCTCTTCACTTAATCTATGCAAATAGCTTTCTGCCTTTTCTTCTGCATCAATGGACTCTGTATCAAAGGCATAGAACACAGGCACAACATTTTCTCCAAAATTTTCTTTCAGATTAGCTGAGCCGGCAATAACATTATATCCTAATGAAGTCATTCTAAGACTGATATCATCCGGAACATTAACATAAGCACATACGGTGTATTCATACTCGGTCAACCCGGAATATGTTCCTGCCAAGAACTCCGGATGTTCATATGTAGAATCTGACGCCATCTCACCGGTTCTTGTATCAATATACTCTACAGAGGCTGCCTCTGCAATTGTAATCTTATCACCGATTTTCGGTAAGTTTTCATCAAGAGGGTATTCTCCATTTTCATCCTTGTATGCTATCAATGCGATGTATCGGTTGCTTCGATCTTTAAGAAGCGAAGCGTCTCCTTCATATACATCCAGCTTATCTATAAGGTAATCATCCATTCCCTCCATAAAACAATCCATATAAAACATTCCGTCTTCGCTGCCAACATAAGAAATTGCCTCAGCCTGAGTATCCCGGTATGCTCTATATCTTTCTTCACCTACTTTCATAAGTGGAATACCGCCAACTTCATATGCAATTCCACCTTTAGCGGAATCGATATTTTCTTTTATGAGATAGATTTCATCTTCACTAATTGAATTTTGACCGACTCCCTGGAACTTAAAATACGGATACTTGCCAACAATAAAATCTATAGACATTGATTTTTCAAGCCATTTTTCAGAATCAAAACCTCCTACAAACATATTAACAGTATTTAAGATAACTAGCGAAAAAGTCAAGGAAGTAAACACAAGTATAATTTTCTTGCGGTTTCTTTCTGTATTGGCAAAAGCCATCTGCGCAACACGAGCACCTCTTGTATTCTTTTTGGATTTTCTGCCATCCATGCCATCATTAAATCTTAATGCCTCTATTGGAGATACTTTTCCGGCCATGCTCCCCGGCTTACTTACAGACATTAAAACAGTGATTATTTCGAATAATGCTGCCAAAATAAAAATAACCGGGGATGAACTGATTGAAAACGAATTTTTTGACATGGTCGTAGTTTCCATAACAGTAGGAACAAGTACTGATCCAAGCAAAAATCCCAGAAGCAAGCCTATAGGAATTCCCACAATGCATAGCGCTAATGCTTGTAATCTTATAATTCTCTTAACTTGCTTTTGTGTGGTTCCTATGGTTTTAAGTAATCCATAGAAGCGAATGTCATTAGCCACGGAAATTTGGAAAACATTGTATATTATCAAATAACCCGTAAAAATAACAAGAAGCAAAAATACGCCCAGCGGAATTGCTGTTTCCAGCATTTCATCGTCATCCATACTTACCCCGGTATATCCGTGATTTACACCTATTCTTATGCTATCTTCAGTACTTTCTTCTCCATAAGTGAATCCACTGTCTTCAACAGCCTTAATCATCTTATTCCATGCGTTAACAGAAGATGAGAGCATTACATCTAAGTCAGTACTGATGGGTTTAAAACCCATTTTTTCAATAATTTGCGAAAACTCTACGGCATATTCTTTAGATACATTAATATAATGAGCCGGACTAAGGGTATCAAAATCCCAGAAGCCTACTAAGGTAAATGTATCGGTATATTTACTGTCTTCATCTGTATTTCCGATAATATCAAATGTGAGTTCTATGTTCTCACCTATCACCGGCTCATATCCAAGAAGCCTAAGAGCTTCTTTATCCATCACCACTTCATTTTTTTTAGCAGGCATATGACCTTCTTCAAGCTCAATGAATGACCACTTGGCTGTGTTGTCATCCATGAAACTGATCTCTGCAGATTGATTTCGAAAAGAATCGTCTGCAATCACACCAAGAACCATCCGTTCGCCATATGCTTTAATATTTTTATGCTTAATCAGTTTTTCCTCCTGAGCAGCTGTGACATTCTTGAATGTTCCATGCATATATCCTCCAAGCTGTCTAAAACTACTGTTCTCATACGAAGCATTGATTGATAACATAATAGTAAACAATGAAGTAAACAACACCGCTGTAAGTACAATAGCAAATATAGTTATCATATTTCTTCGTCTGTTAGAGAAAAGAAGTCTGCTTGCCATTCTGAATATGCATTTTCTGTTATTAACCTTCATAGACACATCATCTCCTTTCAGACTCAGACACGATATGTCCATCTTCAATTCTGATGATGCGGTCGGCAAGTTGAGCAATTTCGTCATTATGCGTGATCATAACAATAGTTTGCCCATACTTATCCGCAGAAACTTTTAAGAGACTTAAAACATCCTGTCCTGTTTTAGAATCAAGATTACCGGTTGGCTCATCAGCAAGTATAATTGATGGTCTAAATGCAAGTGCTCTGGCAATAGCAACGCGCTGTTGCTGTCCACCGGAAAGCTGATTGGGTAATACTTCCTTTTTTGATGACAGCATCAAGGTATCAATTATTTCTTCAACATACTCTTTATCAACCTTTTCGCCATCAAGTTCCAACGGAAGTACAATATTCTCATACACATTTAGCACCGGAACAAGATTGAATGCCTGAAAAACAAAGCCAATTTTTCTTCTGCGGAATATTGTCAATTCATCATCTTTAAGGTTAAAAATAGGAATATTATCTACTACTACCTCTCCTGATGTTGGTCTATCCAAGCCTCCGAGCATATGAAGGAGAGTGGATTTACCACTACCGGATGTCCCGACAATCGCTAAAAATTCGCCTTTTTCTACTTCAAGATTTACTCCTGCAAGAGCATGGACACCGTTTTCCCCTTGCCCATATACTTTTACCAAGTCTTTTGCTGCTAAAATACTCATATTTTATCCTCGCTTATAATAAAAAGTGTGTAGACTTTTCCCTTCTACACACTGATTATCTCACTCAAATCTTTCCAGATTCTTTCATAATTTCCATGAATTCTTACAGTTTTGAAAGATTTACATCCCTATCGTTTTAGATAAACAAGGAATTCAGATCCTTCGCCGGGCACTGACCTAACCTTAATATATCCGCCCTCTTTAGAAATAATCTCACGGGCCAAATACAAACCTATGCCAACACCTTCTTTTTCCCGAGAAGACTGGAGCCGTCCGAACCGTGCAAAAATCTTTGGAATATCCTCCTCTGCGATGCCGATACCTGTATCCTTAATACTGATACATGCAAACATTTCTGTAGGTTTGAGCGTTATAGATATGCTGCCTTTTTCAGTATATTTTATGGCATTGTCAACAATATTACTCAGAGCTTCTAACGTCCATTTATAGTCAAAAGAGGCAACTACATCCTCTTTTGTAACCACAAAAGATAGTCCCTTTGACTCTGCCTTCTTGCGCATAGAAGAATCCACTTCCATAATAAGCCTTCTGACATTATCGTTTTTAGCTTCAATAGTTAGGATCCCATTTTCGAGCCTTGAAAGCTTCACAAGTGCATCTATTAGAAATCGAAGTTTTTCCGCTTCTTTACCAATCACTTCTAAGCTTTCCCTCTGATCATCCGATAATTCTGTTTCTCGCAAAAGTTCGCTATGGAGAAGAAGGTTTGTAATCGGTGTTTTCGTCTGATGCGATATATCTGCGATGAGAGTTTTTATCTTATCCCTGTCTTTACGAACATTTTCTGCAGAAAGAACAGAGGACTGAAGATAATCTGCTAATTTAGATTCTATTTTAGACTCCCTATCTTCTGAAAATTGCCCTTCATGGAATTTTCCCCTGACAGCATCTGCCAGCATTTTTTCGATGTGATCCAAGACTTTTTTATTCTTATGGCTGTTATAAACTGAAAATGCTATAGCAATTATCGTAACGAGACCGGCAAGTGTCAGCAATAATTCATTCATTATTCTTTACCCACATATATCCAAGTCCATAGACTGTTTTGATATAATCCTTAGCATGTAGTTTATCACGAAGCCGCTTTATCGCTACAGAGAGCGCGTTTTCATCAACAAATTCAGCCCCATCCGTCCAAAGTCTATCTATAAGATCATCCCTCGAAAGCGTGACACCCTGATTATATATGAGTAATTTTAAAAGACGTTGTTCTGTCTTGCTCAAAGAGATTTCTTCTCCATTAACCATAAAGATCATACGCTCAAAGTCAAAAGAAAAATCCCCGATGGTAACTTCGTTCTCACCTGAGAGTAGCTCTCTTTTTCGTAGCTGAGTATTAACGCGTGCCCTTAACACGCTTAATGAAAAAGGCTTTGTAACATAATCATCCGCTCCCAGTTCAAGCCCTTTTACTACATCAGCATCCGTGTCATTAGCAGATAAGAGGATTATGGGATATGATAACTTCTTATCTCGAATCTCTTTGACAAGATCTAGTCCATTTCCGTCCGGGAGATTGATATCCAGTAATATCAATGCCGGACTTGTTAAAAAGATCTGTTCCCTGGCGCCCCTTAGGTTTTCGCAAGAAACAATGCTTCTAGATTCATCTTTTAATGCCTTGCATAATCCGGCACAAAGATCTTTGTCATCCTCGACAATAACTATTTGAGAATTCTTTTGCATAAAAAACATCCTTACATTATTTTCAATCATAGGGCGCTGTTGCCACAATATCCATGGTCCCGTCATCATAAAACAGCATCATCATAGGATAAGTTGAAGAATAATCGTTTGTAAATGAACTTCCAAACTGATATCTGTCATACCAGTGATCGCGGTTTAACTCTTTTCCATAATGCCAAGCCACCTGCAAAAGTTCGCTGTTATTTAAGAGATACCCGTAATCAGGGGCGTCGCTCCTACCACCTGTAATAGTCTCAATGTCACGCACATACTCCCAGCCTGTAATATGGCTAATCCCGCCCATTACATTTTCCATGGCTGCATTGATGTAAGTTTTTCTAAGTTCCTCAAACTCACCCGGGTGAGCATTTTTAAGGTTAGAAAGAGTGTCATTTACCACTTTTTCTTTGACATACTCGTAAATGTAATCATGTTCTGTCCAGCCGTTTATCCCCCAGTTAGCATTGCGTTCTTTTTCCTCTGCAAGCCAGGTTTCGTATATAGGGATCATTTTAGCGTTACTTTCAGGAGTTACTGTAAGCTTTTTACCAAAGGTATTCCAAAGAAAAATAAAGACAAACGCCGCGCCTGCGCTGACTAAAACATATTTAATCGCCCCGGGGTGACTCCCTTTTAGCCAGGTAAACAGGCTAATGCAGGAAAGAACCAAAGGCGGCACAAATACAATTATGCGCCAGAAAAAGACATAGACAATGGCAGATGCAAGTGCGTCAAGCCCGCCACTTGGGGCAAGCTTCTGCCCCACAGTAAATATCAAAATAAGTCCAATAACAAGCCATGCTATGGCTATTACAAATAGTTTCAGAGCTTTGCTCATTTTTATTTTTCCCCCAAACCCTTATTAATATTCTTCGTCCTCATCAGGATGAAGGTCTGAATTTAGAAAATCCGTATAGGATTCCTGCGCCGCTTCACTTTCCTTCTTTTCCTTCCAGGCGTTAATCTCGCTGCATATAGCAAGCATCTCGTCTATCACAAGTTCGATCTTCTTTGGCTTTACATAATTAAGATAGGCTTTCATGCGTTCCATTGCCCTTGGGCTTCCAAGATTCTTTGCAAGCACCTCTCCAAGCTCCCTTGGAAATCCAAGAGCTTTAACTGCATTTTCAAGTGATATCTTAGCATCTATCCAGTCTTCTCTTGAATTCATATCTATAGCTCCTTTATAAAGAATCTGTTCATAGTGGAATGCCCCACTTCCTTTGGTCTTTCTATCAGCCTGTAGCCGCTCTTTTCGTAAATGTGGATAGCTGCAGGAAGGTTCGTATGGGTTTCAAGGTAAGAATATTTAAACCCGGCTTTTCTCATCTCTTCTTCAATAAATGCTATCATGGCATAACCGGTACCTTTTCCGTGGAAGTCTTCTTTAAGATAAAGCTTTTGAAGTTCAGCCGTTTCTTTCATAAAAGGAAATGGCGAAAAACCGATGCCTCCGACTACAGTGTCTTTGCTATCTGTAAGTACAAAGTATTTGCTGTCAGGTTTGCCGTATACGTCACTTAGAGCAGAGAGCTTTTCATCGTAATATGCTGTGCCGGGAATGTTAAGTGATGCAAGTTCAAGGCTTTCGCGGATTATGGAGTAGATTGCGGCATTGTCGGAGGAAGTGATGGGACGGAACGTGAGATTGTTGATCGTGTTGTTTTCTAAATTCATTAATATAAACCCCTTGTAAGTTCTTTCTTAAAATTTTAGCATAATGGCAAACATAATAAAAGGGGGTGTAGTAAAGTTGGGGTTTGTCGCGTGGCCTTTCAGGCCCACGCGAAGCACGAGACTACAAAACACGTAAGCTCATGCTACGCATTCGCTAAGTGTTTTGCATGCGTCGCACGTAAGATGCCGCAATGCGCCATCTAAGTGCTCATCGCGAGGTCTTCGAGCCCGCTTGCGGGCTCTTCATCAGCCTCCGGCTGAAAAATAAAAAAGAGAGTATGCTTCGCATACTCTCTTTTTTATTTTCGAGCACGAGACGGGATTCGAACCCGCGACCCTCGCCTTGGCAAGGCGATACTCCACCACTGAGCCACTCGTGCATTGCTCTATTTCTTAGCGCTCTATTAATATACTATAGGGGAAAAGAAATGTCAACAGTTTTTTGAATTTTTTTAAAAATTTATTAAACAGTGTAAGGATAAGTATCGCAAGAAGGAAAAAGCCCGCTAGCTGCGGGCCTTTAGTGCTAATTCAAGTCTTTTTAGTGCTTCTTTTAAGTATTCTCTGCTGCAAGCCACATTTATACGCTGGAAGCTTCCTGCATCGCCGCCGAATATACTTCCTTCATCAAGCCAGAGCTTTGCCTTGTCTTTTATAAAGTCATCAAGCTCTTTTCCGGACAAACCGGTTTCCTTAAAGTCGATCCAGACAAGGTATGTGCCCTCAGTCGGAACTACGTATAACTCCGGTATGTTTTTCTTTACGTATTCATTTAAGTAATCTATATTTTCTCTTATGTACTTTTTAGCAGAGCTAAGCCAGTTTTCGCCCCTGCTGTAAGCACTTTTACATGCAACTAAACCAAAGGCATTCGGCTCGTCATACCCGGTTATATATATTGCTCTTTCAAATGCCGCTTTCTTTTTTGCATCAGGAATGAATATATTTGAGATCTGAAGCCCCGCAAGATTAAAAGTTTTACTTGGTGCAGTGCATATAACCGTATTTTTAAGAAGGTCTTCAGGGAGTCTTGCTGCGGAGTAAAACTCGTGTCCTTCCCATGCAAAATCGCAGTGTATCTCATCTGCTGCCAGGATAACGCCGTATTTAGCGCATAGCGTGGCAACTTTTGTAACTTCCTCTTTTGTCCATATTTTACCAACAGGGTTATGAGGCGTGCAAAAGATCATCATTTTCGTTTCTTTACTTGCAAGCTTTCTTTCAAGGTCTTCAAAGTCGATACTGTATTTTCCGCCTTCATATTTAAGCCTGTTTTCAACCACAACTCTGTCATTGTCTTTTATTACATTAAAAAAAGGATAATAAACAGGCGGCTGTATAAGAACGCTATCTCCCGCTTTTGTAAATGCTCTTACTGCTGCCGAAAGACCAAATACCACTCCCGGTGTAAGTACAAACCAGTCTTCCTTTGGCCTGTAACCGTGATGCTTTTCAAACCAGGAGGCTACAACGTGCTTATATTCCTCATCAGGAACAGTGTATCCAAATATCCCGTGAGCCGCCCTTTTTTTAAGATCTTCTATGATCTCATCTGCCGAAAGAAAATCCATATCGGCTACCCAAAGGGAAAGTTCATCTTCGCTGTGTCCTCTCTTTTTTGCAAGGTCAAATTTTATAGCTCCCGTGCCTTTTCTGTCTATTATCTTGTCAAAATCGTACATTTTATAAATTCCTTTACTTCAAACTGTATTTGCTGCCTGCTTGATATCATTTATAAGGTCTAAAGAACTCTCAAGCCCCACGGAAAATCTAAGAAGTCTGTCATTTATCCCAAGCTTTTCACGCACTTCTTCTGGTACGTCAGGATGGGTCTGAACGAGGGGATAAGTAACAAGTGTTTCTGTTCCCCCAAGACTTTCCGCAAACGTGATCACTTTAACGCCCTTTAATATTGAAAGAGCCCTTTCTTTACTGTCTACCTCGATAGATATCATGGCTCCCGAGCCTCTTGCCTGTTTTAAGTTTACCGCATATCCGGGGTGTGTTTCAAGTCCCGGATAATAGATTTTTTTAACAAAATCCGCGCTCTCAAACCATTTAACAAGAGCTTTTGCATTTTCCTGTTCCCTTTCAAGCCTTACTGAAAGAGTCTTTATGCCTCGAAGCACAAGCCAGGAATCAAAAGGTGCCAGACCGTTCCCTATAGTCTTTGTAAGAAGTCTTATCCTATCTGCCGTTTCTTTGTCTGCAAGGCAGACAAATCCTGCTATGGTATCATTGTGTCCCGCTAAGAACTTGGAGCCGCTGTGTACTACAATATCGGCTCCAAGAGCTATCGGGTTTTGAAAGTAGGGTGATAGGAATGTATTATCAACTATAAGAAATGCATCAATTCCATGGGCAATACGTGCGCACTCCGCTATATCCGTTATGTTCATCATGGGGTTGCCGGGTGTTTCGATATATATTGCTCTTGTGTTTTTCTTTACCGCGCTTTTAATGTTTGATATGTCACTCTTTACGCAGGTTACTTCCACTCCGTTCTTTTTTGCAATAAGCTTTATAAGCCTTACGGTTCCGCCGTACAGGTCATCTCCGCATATAACGTGATCTCCCGGTTTAAACAGTTCAAACACTGTATTTATCGCTGCCATACCGGAAGCAAAAGCAAGGCAATCTTTAGCCCCTTCAAGAGCCGCTACCGTTTTTTCAAGCATTGCTCTTGTAGGGTTTGATTCTCTTGTATAGTCAAAACCGCTTCCGTTATGCCCCGGCTCTATATGGCTAAATGACGCCGTCTGGTAGATCGGCATGCTGATAGGTCTGATTCCTTCGGTACCAAATGCTCCCGCTCCGTGAACGCACTTTGTTTCTATATCATTAATAAGACAGCAACAGTCTGCATCTGTCATCTATTTTCCCCCTTCCGGTATATCTGCTTCTTCAACACTGTTAAATTTATCCATAAATGCCACATATTCATCTTTTGACTTAAATCTTGGCTTATAATCCGCCTTAAGACCTTTTGCAAGCTTTGCTCCGTCTTTAAGGAGTCTGTAGGCAGAGATTGCAAATATCTTTGCAGTAAGCACGTACGCCTCATCCTCGTCAATGATGTCAAAATCGCTTTGATGTGTGCCTCCTGTCATGCCGCCTGTGTGAAATGTATATACAGGAAGTAAATGCTGCACATCACCGACATCTGTGGATCCGCCGCTGTGAAATCCGGGGCCGCGCAAGGTAAATGGCTTATCTGTTATCTCTTTTACTCCCTCTACAAGGTCTGCAGGAAATTCCTGAGCTATGGCAGGAAGATAACCCGGCATAGTCTCTATGCGGTATCCTGCTCCAAGTGCAAGAGCCCCTGCTTTAAAGGATCTGTCGGTCTTTTCTGCCGCATCCGCAAATGCTTCAAGGGTGCCGCCTCTTACGAGAGTCTCTATAACTGCCTCTTCAGGGACCACATTTACAAGGTCTCCGCCCTTAGTAAGGATAGGATGCACTCTTACGCTGTCCTCATCTCTAAAGGTCTCTCTGTTAAGTGCAAGGGCCTGAAGGCCAAGGCTTGCTGCAGAAAGGGCGTTTATGCCTGCTTCAGGTCTTGCCGCCGCATGCGCTGCCCGCCCCTTTATCTTAATTACCTTTGATACAAAACCATTGTTGCTGCCGGAGCCAAGCTCAATCCCTTTAGCAATGTGGTGAGCAAGGGCACTGTCCACATCATCAAACGCTCCGATGCGGATAAGTTCGCACTTTCCGCCGCCGTACTGTATGCGTCCTTCCGCTTTAAGGCCATTTTTAAATTCAACCTCACCGTATTCTTCGGCAGGTACCGCAAAAAATATGACCTGACCGTCAAGGGCTACCTTAACCTGAGGGTCTGTAAGAGCAAATGCGGCTCCCACTACGCCTGCAAGCTGAGCATGGTGCCCGCAGCAGTGCGCCCCTTCTGTTTCAGGGTTTGCATGAGCATGAGAAGGAATACGAAGAGCATCAAGCTCGCCAATGAGAGCAAGAGAAAAATTGTCCTTTTTAGCCTCGTTTATATAGGACTTAACGCCTGTTATGGCAAGGCCGCCTTCGGTCCTTTCGGTTATGTTTTGTACCTTTTCCACAAACTTGCCTGCGGTGCGATATTCCTTATAACCAAGCTCCGCATGATCGTATATATCTCTTGCAAAAGCTATGATCTCATCTTTCCTTGATTCGATTATCTCTATGATCTTTTGCTCTGTTTTATCCATTATCAATTCTCCCCGTATTATTTATTTTGTATCTCTGCTGTAGTACATATATTTAAGAGGGACTCTTCCTGATTTAATGGAACCTGCAGCCGCGTATCCTACCGCAAGATGCATTGCAACCTCAAATTCTTCAGGAAGACCGTAAGCCTCTTTAAACTCCTTTGCATGTCCGGGGCTGTCAGAGAGCCATACGCTTGTAAGCCCAAGAGCATGGGCCATAAGTCCCATGTGATCTCCTGCTGCCGCGCAGTCAAAGCCTCTGTTATGAGGTACTCTTTCAGGAAGATCCTGCTTTACTATCCTTGAAGGTCTCTTATCGTAGGCAATAACGATGATCACCGCATTTTCTGTAGATACGTCGCTCCAGATAAGCTTCTTTTCTTCCTCGCTTCGAAGAACTATAAACCTTACCTCATCAAGATTGCAGCCTATTGGCGCCGCTCTTCCCGCATCGCAGATTGCATCTATTATCTCATCAGACACGTACTTATCGCTCCAGCCGGATCTTCCTGATCTTCTGCCCCAAAGGAGCTTGTTTACCACTTTTAGCTCTTCATCTGTAAAGGGTTCCGGCTGCTCACCAACCTCAGGTATTTCAGGCTTAACACCGTTTCTTATCTGCTCTGCATATTCAAGATATCTTTTTACCCAGAGGATATCATCATCTTCTTCAGAGTATCCTCTTGCCTGCCATTCTTCAAAAAGAAGCTTTGCATCAATACCGAAGTTTTCGATGGCTTTTCCTCTCCAGTTAAGGATAGTTGGGTAAATAGGAACCTCTATACCGTGATGTGTTCTTTCGTGAAGCGCTCCGCGAAGAGTGACCTCATCAAATTTTTTAAGATCTTCCCTTGTATAAAACTCGCCGCCAATCCTGGCTCTTTCTTCTGACATTTTATTTCCTCCCTTTCGCCCCGGGTAAACTTATAGTTCGGGGCTGTTTATATTAAAATTTACCTTCTCGTATTTTAAAAGTTTTTCTTTGGCTTCTTTACCGTAGTCTTTTTCTATATCGTCTAAGACTTTTTTGGCTACGGTCTCACCCTCTATGCCAAAAATCCCTATGCTGATCTCCCTGTAAGACCAGTAAGAGTGTGCGCAGTGATAAGTAAAACTCTTTAGCCCGTCCTCTTTTTTAAGAGGTCTGCCGCCTTCAGTAAGGCCTGAGTTTTCCACCCTCTGGATACAATAATCATGATCGTGAAGTGTCTGAGTCGTACTGTACTTTATCTCAGGACTAAACCCTCTTGCTATGGAAGGGTCAAGATTGCTGCAATAAGCCACTCCTGCCTCCGGAAGGTTCATTTCTTTAAACTGCGCTGCCCAGGGGCATCTTGTTACGTGTATCTCGTAATCAGGTGAAATGCTTATGCTTTCCGACTGGTTAGACTGCCCTAAATCTTTTATTTCTTCCGTATTTACCCACTCGCCGTACCTGCGGTAAGTTTCGTATGTAAGCGGCTCCCCGTCTGCTATGGCACGAAGCGCCATTCTCCTTCCGCGCTGCTCTGCGTAATACCTTGTGGCAAATATAAAAGCCTCGATTCCCCTGCTCCCAAACTCACTTTTAAGGTAAACGTAGTATTTTGCAGCTATGTAGGCATGAACTTTTTCGTTAAATCCCATCTTATGTCCCCTTTCAAAGGCATATTAAATGATATATTCTTCGTCAGAAGCTTCTTTGCCTCTGCTGATATCTGCAATAATATCCGCCGCATATCTTGAAAGGGCCGCATCGGTCCTGCTTCTTGGAAATCCCACATTTATCCTGTATTCGGATAAAATGCGACCCGGTCTTGGAGTAAGTACTATTACTCTGTCTGCAAGATATACCGCTTCGTTAATGTCATGTGTTACAAAAAAGAAGGTCTTCTTTTCCTTTTGTCTTATGTTAATGAGCTCCTCCTGAAGCGTGCATCTTGTAAGATGGTCAACTGCAGAAAAGGGTTCATCCATAAGTATTACCTTTGGCTCTGCTATAAGGGTTCTGGCGATCCCCGCGCGCTGTCTCATACCGCCTGACAGCTGCGCAGGATATTTGTTTTCAAATCCCTTAAGCCCCATAAGATCAAGATAATAATCAAGTCTCTTCTCTTTCTCTTCTTTTGTTACTTTGGTGTTTTCAAGTCCGAATAAGATGTTTTTCCTAACGCTTCGCCAAGGGAAGAGGGCTGCATTTTGAAAAACAACCCCTATTTCCCTGCTTGGCCCTGTTACCTTTTTGTCTCCGATGTAAACAGTGCCGCTGCTTTCCTTTAAAAGGCCTGCCACGATCTCAAGAAGAGTACTTTTTCCGCAGCCTGAAGGACCAACTATGCAGACAAATTCGCCTTCTTCAATATCAAGATTAACGTCAGAGAGGGCTTTTACCTCCCCTGCCTCATCCGGATCATCGTAAATTTTATCTATACTTTCTATCTTTATAGCCGGCATGTTAATTACCTCGCTTTTTTATTTGCTTTCAGGATCTTTAAGTCCAAGTTCTTCTGCTGCCTTAAGTGCGAACTCATTTGTATACGTGCCTTCCGGAGTAACGTTTTCTTCAATCCATCCGTACTGTTTTAAGTATTCAAATGTCTTCTCAAGTCTGTCTTCAGGAATGACAGGATAATCAAGCCATACGTCGATCTCTGAAAGAACTGCCTCACGAAGTACGTCTTTGTCTGTGTTAAGGTACTCACTTCCCCACTCGATAAACTCGTCAAAATACTCATTTTTAACCTGCTCATGTACTTTGTAGTATGCAGTAATAAATCTCTGAAGGTCTTCAGGCCTGTTCTTTATCACGTCATCACTTGCCATAAGAGTTCCGGTGTAATAGTCAGGAATGAAATCCCAGGCTCTTCCAAGAACATTTCCAACGCCTTCTACTTTTGCAAGCTCTGCATACGGGTTATGGATAATAGTTGCATCAACTTCGCCTGATGTAAGTGTTGCGTAGGCTTTCTGATATGAACCGTTTGCAATAAGCTCAACCTCATCTTCTTTAATACCGTTTGCTTCAAGCATCTTAAGTACTGAAAGTCTCATTCCGCCTGATGCACCCGATGTACCGATCTTTTTCCCGCGAAGGTCCTCAAAACTCTTTATATCATTATTTGCTATAAGCCAGTAGCATCCTGAATATCTCCACATATTTCCTACAAGTTTTGCAGGAACGCCGTTATTGATACCTGCGATAAATGCGCTTGGATCACCATCAGTGATATCTATCTCACCTCTTGTTATAAGAGAGAGTTTACCCTGTGAACCATCTGCATTCTGAACGTTGTCAAATTCAATACCAAGTTCCTTGTATAGACCTTTTTCAATAGCAAAGTTGTTTACCGCGCCTGTCATACCTGTTGCAAAGCTTGAATTAAATCTGATAACGGGAAGTTCCCCATCTGCCTTAGAGCCTGAAGCATTTTCGCTTACTGCAACTGTTTTTGTCTGCTCAGTACTCTTTGCACTTTCGTTTTTATCTTCTTTTTTTGCACTGCCGCAAGCTGCAAGAGCTCCTATGGTTAATGCGGCGATAAGTCCAAGTACTGTTATCTTGTTAAATATTTTCTTCATTTTATTATTCCTTTCGATTTTGAGATTATTGTCTTTTTTATCCGGCATTTATCGGTTTATTTTTTTATCCACCTGTGAGTGAAGGTATATTCCGTAAGAGCTACAAGTTTTACAAGTAATACGGATATAACTGTTACTATCACTATCACAAGGAAAATTCGTGGTGTATTTAAAAGCTGCTGTGATTCTGCAAGCAGGAAGCCAAGTCCTGCCTTTGCAGACTGCATCTCCGCAAAAACCACTGTAGTCATTGCTGTTGCAGCCGCCATACGAAAGCCGTTAAACATTGAAGGCAACGCCGCCGGCACCAGCACTTTAAAAACTGTTTCAATCTTGTTTAGCTCAAAAACCCTTGCCACCTTTAAATACTCGTTAGGGCACTGCTTTGTTCCTGTTACGGTATTATAAAGAATCTGAAATACCGATGATAAAAATATCAGGAACACCTTTGATTTAAATCCGATTCCAAACCACAGGATAAGTAGCGGCAGGATGGCTGTTTTTGGCACCGCCATGATAGCGGAACAAAAAACGTTCATGTATTTTTCAAGTGGCTTAAACAGTGTCCATAAAAGTCCAACCGTAACGCCCACCGCTCCTCCTATAACATAGCCAAGCAGAACTTCCTTTAGCGTAATGCCAAGATGTTCAAAAAGAATCCCTTCTTTTACTGTCTTTATAAGGTCTTTAAAGATGCCGCTTGGCGAAGCAAGAAAGACTTTACTGATCTTCCCGCTTGTAACGGAATATTCCATAAAGGCAAGAAGTGCGATCACGCTTAAGATCTGCAATATGGTCACTATGTCGACCTTTTTTTCTTTTACTTTCATTTTTATCACCCTTCTTTTAAAGCTTAAAAAATAACACCCGGCTTTTGTTTTTCAACTATACCGGGTGCTCTTAAAGCTTCATCTCGTTTGCATGCGCGTGCAAATAGCGCATATAGCTTGAAATGTTTTTCATTCCCGGTGGTATATGCTTCATACAACAACACATGCACATGTTTGAATTTGTCATAAGTTCCCTTATCATGTTTTCATTTCTCCTTCCTCTTGCAAAACCAAATTGCAAATGAATCATGTGTCATATATTATACCTATCAACCTACTATGTCAATAGTTTTATTGATAAAAAAATTTCATGCTCAGTTATCATTTTTTTTGATAACACATGTACCGGGTACCATAGTCAAAAAATGCGTATATCAATCCATGGTTTTTTCTGTTAAAATTTATGTAAATGAATTAAACTTGGAGGATTAAAAAGATGGTTAAGACAAAATACGGCTTTGTGGAAGGCGTGCCTTCTGACAGAGAAGATGTTACGGTTTTTAAGGGGATCCCTATCGGTGCCACTACTGAAGGTGCGGGGAGGTTTTGCGCTCCAAAAGAGCCTGCGCCCTGGGATGGCGTAAGGTTATGTGATAAGTGGCCTGACAGGTTTTTACAGGATATAACTTCTAAAGTTCCCGGTACCTTTTGGGGTGATGAGTTTTATTACGATGATGATTACGAACCGGGAAACAGCGAAAACGGCCTTGCCGTAAATGTATTCGCGCCAAAAAAAGCTGCAAATGAAGATGGACTTCCCGTTTTATGCTGGATCCACGGCGGCGGTTTTACGAGCGGATACGCTTCAGAGATTGAGTTTAATGCAAGTAACCTTGCAGTGAAAGGCATTATAGTAGTTCTTATACAATACCGCCTTTCAGCACTTGGCTGGCTTGTAACTACAGAGCTTTGCGAAGAAAACGGTGGACACGCCGGTAATTATGCGGTTCTTGACATGGTACACGGCTTAAAGTGGATAAACGAGAATATAAAAGAGTTTGGCGGCGATCCTAAGAAAGTCACCATCGCAGGCCAGTCTGCAGGAGCATTTTCGGTTACTATGCTTCTTCGCACTCCGCTTGCAAAGGGACTTTTTAGAAATGCAATCGTACAGAGCGGATTTAACGGATTTTTAAACGGTGCCGATTTTGGTGCAAAGTTTTCTACCCTTAAAGCCGCCGCGGAAGCCGGTGATAAGGCGATCAAAACCGTATTTGGTGAAAATGCTTCTATAGAAGATGTCAGAAAGGTTTCCACTTCTGATCTCCTGCTGCCAAGAGAAGGCGCAGGCACAGGTTTTGGCGGTGCTCCTATGACAAGACTTGCGGAGCTTACATTTCTAACCGGAAATGCCACCGTAGATAATTATGTATTTACAGAAGAATCAGTTGACCTTACGCGCCCGGGTGCCCTTGATGGCATCAATATCATCATTGGCGGTACAAGCGATGAATACACCTCACTTACAGGAGATTTCATCGATAAAATGGGAATCACAAAGGATACTGCAGCAGGCATCTTAGAAAAGCAATACAAAAAAGGCTGCGCAGAGCTTTATGATATAAGCGATGATAAAAAAGCTCAGGCTGCCCATATGCGCGCAGGAAGCGATGCATCCTTCCAGAAATACCTTCTTTCTGCGGGTGCCACTGAAAATAACAAGGATCACAAAACATTTGCCTATTATTTTACTCAGGTTCCAAGCGGCAGAAACAGCGAATTTCGCGGAGCCTACCACTCTTCAGATCTTTGGTATATGTTTGATTCCATAAGAGAAGGAGCTGCTCATAGAAACTGGACAAAGGAAGATAGAGAGACCGCAAAGATCATGAGCACCTACTGGGCAAACTTTGTAAAAACCGGCGATCCAAACGGCGAAGGTCTTACTAACTGGGAAGAATGTAAGGAAGAAAACGGCTACAGATTCCTTCAGATAGGAAAAGGAAAGTCAGAAATGAAAGACCACACAGATTTCCCTGAAAGAGATGCCTTTTTCCGCAGCCTTTATCAGAAATAAATTACATATGTACCAGGTACCAGTGTAAAAAAATGACATATGTACCTGGTACATGTGTCAAATTTTTACACTGGTACCTGGTACATATGTTATTATCTGTTACTTTACAATCTCAAATTTTATATCTCCGGTGTCGGTGGTTATCTCGCACTTTCCACCGTTTGTGGTCTTTGGCACATTGATACTGCCGGTATCTGAGGAAGCAAAGAATACCTTGTCTGAAAGGAACGAGCCCTTTACGCTGCCGGTATCAGTTGTAACGTAAACCTCTGCGGCATCACATCTTTCAATTCTTACATCGCCTGTGCTTCTCTCTATTTTCATGGTATTTGTTACAATAACATTTTTAAGATCCATATCTCCTGTTGATCCATCAGAAGTAAGGTTTGCGCAGGTGCTGTCTGTTACGCTTGCGCTGCCGGTACTGTTATGGATATAAAGATCGTTTTTAACGTTTACATCCTTAAGGCTCTTCATTCCTGTAGATGTAACAAGCTCCATATTGTTTGCAGATACACCGTCAAGAGTTATCATTCCAGTCGAAAGATTGATCTTAACATCTCCACTTGCACTTGCATAGCATCTTACATCTGCTGTATCACCTGTTATATCGATCTCGCTAAAGGAGAAATCTGAAGGGATATCGATATTTCCGGTATCCGTATCAATTTTAAGATTCTCATAAATTTTTTCAGGAAGATAAACCGTAACCTCAGGGCTGCGCATTGAAAACATGGAAAAATCGGATATCTTGCGCTCATTTACGGATTTGATGGTAAGAGTACCGTTTGAAACGCTGACCTCATGTCTAAGCTTTTCTTCCTCAAAGCATTCAACGGTTGTCTTGCCGTTTGTGGCAGGCTTAAATGTCAGCCTTGTAATATCTGTATCAACTGAAATGTTTTTAAAGCTTTCCGAAAAATCGTATGTATTTGTCACATAGTTGCTGTTATCAAGCTTCTTAAAATCAAAATTCATCCTGCTTGCGGCAAATACGCTGACTACAGCTCCAAGCGCCACAAGTGCTGTTGCTATTATAAGTAATTTCTTCATTAGACTTCAGTCCCCTTTCCAATAACCATTGTCTTTATTCCAAGTGCGATCTTCTTTGTGAGTATAAATGCTGCTTTTGAAAGAGCCACGCATCCTGCAAACATAAAGATTGCAAAGCCTGCAAGTGCTACGGCTGAACCTGCTACAAATATTGCTCCCATAATGTTTGTTTTGGTCACATAAAATATAGCTCCAAGTACACCTGCTACCGCTCCGACTGCAAGTCCAAGATCTGCAGCCCAGATACCGATAAGCACCGCCCAGAGAGTGATGTAAAGTGAAAAGCATACTGCAAATGCTGCGATAAGAAGCGGAAACCAAAGCGGGAAACCAAGTATTAACAGTGCTATCTCCCAGCCCTTTCTTGGCTGTTTCTGCTTTACCTTTTCTTTTACGATCCTTGTCAAAGGAATCTCTGACATGATCTGATCTACTATTTCGTCTACAGAGCCTACGGCTGCCACAGCCTCCTCTTCGGAAAGCCCGTCTTCCATACGATCGTCGATCATCTCCGAATAGAAAAGCACTCTTTCGTCAATGTCGCTTTGTGGAAGGCCGTTAAGCCTGAACTTAAGCTCGAATAAAAACTGTTCCTTATTCATTTACGTTGTCCTCCTTGCTGATAAACCTGTATACTGCCATGATCTCTTTCCAGTCTTCCTTAAACTCTTCTATACGTTTAAGCCCCGGCTCTGTAATGTGGTAATACTTTCGAAGCCTTCCCTCATGCTCTGCCGTTCGAACGGTGAGCATTTTCGCGTTCTCAAGACGTTTAAGGATAGTATAAAGAGTGGATTCCGAAAGCTCCAGATACGGCTTCATGTCTTTTATGATCTTATATCCGTAGGAGTCTTCATCCTTGATGGAAGCCAATACGCAAACATCAAGCAAGCCTCGTTTTAGCTGTATATCCATACCATACCTCCTATTACATAATACATCAGGTAACGTTATACATCTCTTTGTGATATACATCGTATCACGAGGTATTATATTTGTCAACTATATTTTTTAAAATATTTTTTACATATGTACCTGGTACATATGTAAAAAAATGACACAGGTACCTGGTACATGTGTAAAAAAAGGCCCCTGCCTTAGGCAGGGACCCCTTTCAAAGAGTCTACTGTGGTCTGTCTTCACCCATTGGGCATTATGCCCAAGGATCTTCTTCCTTCGGTACCCTTATATCTGCAAGGCACTGGATATCATTTATGAACCATTCCCCTGTGGATGGCTTCTTACGAAGCTTTACAGGTCTAACTGAATCAGCGCCTGAGCTCTTTACATAAAGGACCGCCCAGTTCTCATCGTTAAATGAATATGGATTATCGCTTACTTCGATGGTATAAGGCGCGGTTGGCTTATAACCGTTGTCAGGAGTAGCGCCTGCAAAGAAAGAAAAAGCCTTGTAATACTTTCCTTTAAGTCTATCGTTTAAAAACTGCTTTTCCATAAGCGAAACACTTTCAGGACCTTTAAGAAAATCAAGCATCTCATATACACTATCAGCACTATTTTCGTATGCACAAAGAGCAGCAAGAGCAAGTGCACATGTCTTGTAAGGGGTATCAAGCTTTGCCTCAGGAAGAGCTTTAAGTTCTGTAAGGTTCTTTGGTAAATCTTTAAAAGTAAACTTTTCTGTAGCCATCTTTCAAATCCTCCAATACATAGTGATCATATTACCAAAGACCATTCTACCACTATGAGGAAAGGTGCAAATCCCTAAAAAGTGCTATTTGGTCACATGTTTCAAGTTGCCTATATATTTTTACCCCGATCTGTGATAAGATAATAGTGCTTTAGTCGAGTATAAATGAGAAATTTTTTACATAGAACGGAGAAATCACATGGCAGACATTAAAGACCTTATTGAAATATGCAAAGGAAAGCATGTTTACATTCAGACTCATAACTTCCCTGATCCTGATGCCATAGCTACTGCATTTGGCCTTCAGAATCTTCTTAAGAAATTTGATGTTGAATCTACTCTTTGCTATGAGGGCAAGATCGATAAGATCAGTACAAAGAAGATGACAGATCTTTTCAATATCGACATACACGGATATGGCACTCTTAAAGATACTATGAAAGAGGAAGACTATATCATCTGTGTCGATTCACAGAAGCTTGGCGGAAACACCACAGACTTTGTTGGTGACGAGATTGCAGCTATAGATCATCATCCTACTTACAAAGAAGTAGAGTACAAGTATAAAGACATCAGACAGGTTGGTGCTTGTGCTACCATTATTTGCGGCTACTACAAAGACCTTGGTATTGAGCCCGACGCGCTTACCGCTTCAGCTCTTTTATATGGTCTTAAAATGGATACAGCCCAGCTTACAAGAGGCGTAACAGAGGAAGATATTGATGCATTTGCTTATCTTTTCCCTCTTTCAGACGGCTCTCTTGTTACGAAACTTGAGCGTAATACTCTTGAATTTGCAGACCTTAAGGCATATGGGGCAGCCATTGAAAATATTAAAGTTTTCGGAAGAGTTGGTTTTTCTTATATTCCGTTCTCTTGCCCGGATGCTGTCATAGCGATCATCTCAGACTTCATCCTTCAGCTTAATGAGGTAGAGGTAGCTATTGTCTATTCTGCAAGAGAGGACGGTATGAAGTTTTCCGTTCGAAGCGAAGCAGAAGGCGTTGATGCCGGCAAGATTGCAAATGAGGCCCTTAAAGAATGGGGTAACGGCGGCGGACATGCTTCTATGGCGGGCGGTCTTATCAAGTCAGATAATCTTGATAAATTAGGACCATATCCCGATGCAGTGATAAATCAGATTTTCCTTCACGTAATGGGTGAAGACAGACCACAGTAGACTCTTTGAAAGAGGTCCCTGCCTAAGGCAGGGGCCTTTTTTTACACATGTACCAGGTACCTGTGTCATTTTAAGTAAATTGAAAGAGGTCGCATAAGCGGCCTCTTTTTTCGTGAAATCATATATCGATTACTCCCCAAGTACTTCCTTCCAGAGTGAGTTGTACTTTGCATCGTACTCTTCACCAAGGTACTTGAAGGTTTCGCAGCGCTCAAGTACTTCAGGGTCAGGGAAAGCAACCTTGCTGTTTCTGATGTCCTCATCTTCGATAAGCTTTTGAGCCTCTGTGTTTGGAGTTGAATATGTTATATATTCAAAGTTCTTAAGAGCAATGTCAGGTCTGCAAAGGAAGTTAATGAACTTTTCTGCATTCTCCTTGTGCTCGGCATTCTTAGGTATAACCCAGGAATCGATCCATACGTTAGAGCCTTCCTTTGGTACCACGTACTCAAGGTTTGGATTTTCTCTCTTTGTATAGATAGCTTCGCCTGAATAAATAACACCGATTGCAGCGCTATCGCCGATCATCTTATCTCTTACTTCATCTACTACATAAGCCTGAACCACGCCGCTTGCCTTCTGGTCTTTAAGAAGTTTTGTGGCAGCGTCAAGCTCAGCATCATTAGTAGAATTAAGTGAATATCCAAGATACTTTAAAGCCACGCAGTAAGCATCTCTTACGCTCTTTTGCATAAGAATGTTGTCCTGGTATTTCTCATCAAAAAGAACTGACCAGCTGTCGATAGGCTCATCTACCATAGTTTTGTTGTAAAGGATACCAACTGTTCCCCAGCAGTAAGGCACTGAGTATTTGTTCTCAGGGTCAAACTCTCTGCTTGACTGAAGGTACTGCTCACCAATATACTGAATGTTCGGAATGTTGTTAAAATCGATCTCAGCAAGAAGATCCTCTTCTCTCATTCGCTGGATCATGTAATCGGAAGGACACACAACGTCGTACTTTACAGCACCTGTAGCAACCTTTGGATACATGGTTTCATTTGTGTCAAATTCGTCGTATTTAACCTTAAGTCCTGTTTCTTCTTCAAAGATCTTAAGGACATCCTTATCCATATATTCACCCCAGTTATATATGTACAGGTCAGCCTTTTTGCCGCATCCGCCAAAAACCCCGGTGGCAACTACAAGTAACAATAATAAAGCAGTGATCTTTTTCATTCTTTAAAAACTCCTTAGTATATTTATTTTGAAGTCTCAGGCGAAATGTCTTTCTTTCCTGCAGATCTTCTGTTCACTATGATAAGAAGGATAAGCACCGACATAAAAAGAAGTGTGCTAAGGGCGTACATCTCAGGCTTAATTCCTTTTCTCACCTCTGTATAGATCTTGGTAGACAGTGTATCAACTCCGGGGCCTTTTGTAAAATGAGTGATAACAAAATCATCAAGGGACATGGTAAAAGCCATAAGAAAGCCCGATAAGATCCCCGGGAAAATGTCAGGGAAAATAACTTTCCTGAAGGCATAAAAATGACTGGCTCCAAGGTCAAGTGCCGCCTCGTAGGTATTTTTGTTGGTCTGTCTGATCTTTGGCATAACAGAAAGCACAACGTACGGCAGGTTAAATGTAATGTGTGCAAAAAGCACGCTTACAAAACCAAGTGAAAACTTAAGGGCAATAAAAAGAAGCATAAGCGAGATACCTGTTACGATATCTGCATTAAGCATAGGAATATTGGTTATGCCCATAAGTATGGTACGCGGAAGTTTTTTCATTCGGTTCATGGCTATGCAGGCCATAGTTCCCACAACCGTAGCCACAAGAGCGCTTACAAAAGCTATAACAAGGGTATTTACAAGAGCAGACATAATGTCTTCGTTTGCAAACATCTTAGCATACCACTCAAAGGTAAAGCCGCCCCACTTTGCCCTTGACTTGCTGGCATTAAAGGAAAGCACCACAAGCGTAGCTATCGGAGCATATAAAAATATAAGGATGAGGGCAAGGTAAACATTCTTGCCGATCTTTTTTACCATAACGAGCCCTCCCCTTCTTTATCGTATTTAGCTGTAATAAGCATGCTGACAAAGATAAAGATCATCAGCACGATAGAAAGGCCGGAGCCTGTATGCCAGTTCATTATCTGAAACTCCTGCTCGATAACATTGCCAAGAAGCAGTATCTTGCCGCCTCCGAGTATATCTGAGATAACGAATGTGGTAAGAGCAGGTACAAAAACCATGGTAATACCGCTTATGATACCCGGAAGTGATAATGGCAAAGTAACCTTCACAAAGGTCTGAACCTCATTTGCCCCAAGGTCTCTTGCCGCGTTAAGCACGTTGTCGTCTATCTTTACAAGTACGTTGTAGATAGGAAGCACCATAAATGGCAAAAAGTTATAAACCATGCCAAGAATGATGGCAGAAGGTGTGTTTATTATGTTCTGTTTTGGAAGCCCCACTGCGGAAAGCACGGTATTAATAACTCCGTTTTTATCAAGAAGGGTCTGCCACGCAAATGTCCTTAAAAGAAAGTTCATCCACATGGGAAGTATAAATATAAGTACAATAAAGCTGCTTGAGCTTCTGCCCTTGCCTTTAAGTATCATAGCGAGCGGATACGCAAGGAAAAGGCAAAGCACCGTACTTATAAGCGAAAGCTCAATTGAAAGCCATAATGCCTTAAGATTTACAGGCTTTGAGATCTGCGCGATACTCCCAAGGGTAACGTTAAAATCGTTATCCGTAAATCCGTAAAACAGTATAAAGAACAGTGGTATAACAATAAATGCCACCATCCAGAGAGTATACGGGGCAGCAAGTAGTTTACCGTTACGTTTCATCTATCTTCACTGCCTCCTCATCCTCACTTTCAGGCTTGTTCATGATCTGGATGTCAAAAGGATCAACCTTTATACCGACCCTTGCGCCAACAGGTGAAAGATCTGTGCTGTGTACAAGCCACTCTCTTCCTGCCGCTTCAACTTCCATCTCATAATGAACGCCCTTAAAAATAAGGCTTGTAACAACGCCGTCAAGTGTACCGGCTCCTTCAGGTACAAGGTCTATATCTTCAGGTCTTATTACTACATCTACAGGCTTATTGATGCCAAAGCCCGTATCAACGCATTCAAATTTATGTCCAAATATCTCAACAAGTTTATCTTCAAGGAAAGTAGCAGGGAAAATGTTGCTCTCTCCGATAAAATCTGCCACAAAAGCGTTACAAGGCTCATTGTAGATATCCTCAGGGGAACCTATCTGCTGGATATAGCCCTGGTTCATAACCACTATGGTATCTGACATGGTAAGCGCTTCTTCCTGATCGTGGGTTACATATACGAAAGTAATACCAAGCTCATTTTTAAGTCTTATAAGCTCGTATTGCATGTCCTGGCGAAGCTTAAGGTCAAGAGCGCCAAGAGGCTCGTCAAGAAGGAGCACCTTTGGCTCGTTTACTATAGCTCTTGCTATGGCAATACGCTGCTGCTGACCGCCTGATAAAGAGTCCGGCATACGGTTTTCAAAGCCGTCAAGATTAACAAGCTTAAGAGCATACTTTACCTTGTCTTTTATATAATTACCGCTCTTTTTCTTTATCTTAAGACCAAAGGCAATATTTTCCGCCACAGTCATATGTGTAAAAAGGGCATATTTTTGGAAAACCGTATTAAGCTCTCTTTTATTTGGAGGAAGATTTGTGATATCCTTCCCGTCAAAAAACACATGGCCGCTATCAGGAGTCTCAAAACCGCCCATAATACGAAGGGTAGTGGTTTTTCCGCAGCCTGAGGGTCCAAGAAGTGTAAGAAATTTATTTTCATTAAAATACAGGTTCAGATCGTCAAGCACCACATTATCCCCGTAGCGTTTTGTAATCCCTGCAAGTTCTATAAGCTTATTAGCCATTTTAAAAGCCTCCCATAATTATCATACTAAAAACTTGGCGGAGTCGAGATCCAAAGGACCTTCGCGCCGGAACTTCCCGCTTTTATATAATGGGTCTTTCCTGCCACATAGTAGAAAGATTCACCTTTTTTTGCCTTATAGCCCTTGCTTCCGATATATACGGTAATACTTCCCGAAAGCACGTACCCAAATTCCTCTCCTTCGTGAGGGTTGTCAGGGTAGGTAGAGCCGCCGGGCTCAAGAGTAAGAAGAATAGGTTCCATCTCATTTTTCTGGGCATTTGGAATTACCCACTCTATGGTGTTGCCAAGCTCGCTGTCAATTTTTTCAAAATAGTCACTTTTTTTGAATACCACCTGGTCCGGCTCGCTGTCCGTAAAAAACTCTTCAAGATTGGTGCCAAGGCACTGTAGTATGTCTACAAGAGTAGCTATGGAAGGTGAGGTAAGATCGCGCTCAAGCTGAGAAATAAAGCCTTTTGAGAGCTCGCACCTGTCCGCCAGTTCCTCCTGCGTAAGATTCTTTTGAACTCTTAGTTCTTTGATCTTCTGACCTATAACCAACTGTTCCATCCCCTTTGTAAAACTAAACTAAAAGTTTAGAAATGGTAAACTCTGCTCATTATACACCGTAGGTTTATAAAATGCAATATATTTATAAATAAAAGCTACTGTCCCTCGGTTTTTTATGGTATAATCAGGTACGGATCTTACTTAAGGAGAATTATGATGATAGAGGCAAAGGATATTCTTTCGTTTAACTTTTATACCTACGGGCAGGCTTTTAAGGGGAGCTACTCCGGAATGCGCTATCTTGTACAGATGAAAAAGAGAGAGCTGCCGCTTCCGGAAGGATCTGAAGAAGGTGCAAAGCCCCCTGTTGAAAAGTACTTTTTTGTAGCAACGTGGCCTGAGCCTTTTTCATACGAGAATACAGACGAAAGCCTGATAAAGAAGGTGGAATACCCTTTTAAAGAGGAGAGCTACCACGATATCATAGACTATCTAAACGGGATTCACAAAGAATATGTAAAAACCGAATAGCAAAAAGCGGACCGGGATAATTTACCCGGTCCTTTTTATGCTTATTATTCTGTTTTGTCAGGCGCGGTGTTTTCTGTGCCTTCTGCTTCTTCCAAAAGCTCGTCTTCAGGTTCTTCCTCTGTCTCGATAAGGAGCTTATTTACCTTACGGTCGTAGGTAAGAACTCCGTTTATCTCATCTTCTATATCCGAAACCTGAGTAAACACTCCTGCGCAAAGGCCGTCAGGAACAAGTTTAAAAAGGTCTTCTTTTAACTTAACGTAAGCTTTTTGAAGGGACCTTGGAGAGTCATAAAGCCTGTAGCCGTATATCTTTCTTGGAGCCGAGTGCTCTTTTACAAGGCAGGCAAAACCGCCGTATTCACTGTAGACTATGGCGCGCTTATCGTCTTTTTTGCCTTCAAGGCTGAATACATCAAAGTAATTATGTATGCTCCGGACATCGCCGCCGCCCTGATCCACCCAGCCACTGGCATGGTCAATAAGCCTTGTATTATCTGTCTCTCTTATCATTTTCGTTATCTTGAGAGCATCAAACTGGCCCCAGCCCTCATTAAAAGGAGTCCAAAGTGCAATACAGGGAACGCTTAAAAGGTGCAGCACCGTATTTTTACATTCAATAGTCCAGTTCTTTTTAGCCATACGGTCTGTTCTTGCAAAGTACATATATCTGTTGTCACGGATCTTTGTCTGAAGCTTTGTAAATACGGTAGGGATATATGTTACTTTAAGAGCATTGTAAGGTCCGCCGCCATTTACCATATCCTGCCATACGATCATGCCAAGCCTGTCGCAATGATAATACCAGCGCATAGGCTCGATCTTTATGTGCTTTCGGATCATATTAAAGCCGGTTTTCTTCATTTGTTCTATATCGTAAATAAAAGCCTCGTCAGAGGGCGGTGTCATAAGCCCTTCCGGCCAATACCCCTGGTCAAGAACGCCGTCCATAAAGATTGCCTTATGATTAAGACATAGCCTTAAAATGCCTTTTTTGTCACGCTCCATGGTAAAGCAGCGCATAGCATAGTAAACTTCAACTTCATCATTACCATATGTGATCTTTCTTGTGTAAAGATGAGGATTTTCAGTGGTCCATGGGATAAACTCGTCATCAGGGACTGCTATCTCCTCAAATATCTCGCGGTTTTCATTTCCAGCTATCTTTATGGTAAATTCTACTTTTCGGTCGTCATAGTGCGGGATTATGACCACATTTTCAATGTATGTATCAGGAACCCATTCGCTCCAGACTGTCTGCCAGATGCCGCTTTGAGGAGTGTAAAACATGCCCTTGTGGGAAAGCATCTGTTTGCCTCTTGAAAGCTCGCATTTATCCGTCATATCGCGGACCTTAAGGCGAAAAACATTGTGTTCTTTAAGTGTATTTTTTGTATCGATCGTAAAAGGAAGATATCCGCCTTCATGCTCCCCTACTTTTACGCCGTTAAGAAAGACCTCACAGACCTGATCTACCGCGCCAAAATGAAGCAAAAGGCGCTTGCCTTCCTGTAATTTTACGTCAAATTCTCTTTCATACCAAAGTCGCTCGTTTGGTTGCAAGACTCTGTTTACTCCGGAAAGCAGGCTCTCCGGAGAAAATGGCACCAAGATTTTTCCGTCCCAGTCTTCTATACCAAGAGGATCCTCGCATTTTTCAGGGCGAAAGGCATAGTTCCACCAGCCGTTTAATATCTCGTAATTATCTCGTACCATCTGTGGTCTTGGGTATTCACAAAGTACCTTGTAAGATGGGTCGTCCATATGAAGGAGTGATTCCCTTTTAAGGTCCTCTCCCCAGGAAGTATAAAGCTCAGGCATTTCTTTTTTTCCAAACATTTTATTCCCTCGGTCCGTTGTATTTAATAATGCCGCTACCGCGATATTTACCGCATACTTCATTATAACATAAATGACCAAAAGAGGTATTCCCTTTTGGTCATTTGTTTTAAGTTATTTCCTGTTATTATTTGCTTGATTTAACCTTGCTGTACTTACCGTAAATATTCTTTCCGAAAGGATCTGTTACATATCCACGTACGCGTACGTAGCAGTTTTTGTTACTCTCAATATTGAAGTTGTAGACCTCTTCTTTGGTACTGATCTTTTTCTTTCCTACAACGCCGGCTTTTACATTGATGTCCCTGTTTACAAGTTTGCTCTTAAGCTTTTTGTTTGATGCTGCCTGAACGGTAAAGCCGCTTACTTCTCCGTTACCCTTCATCTTAATCGCATCGATAAAGTAATAATTCCAGATAGAGTTCTTTTTAACGGTAACCTTGCTGACTGTAGGCTGCTTAACTGCAAACTTTTCAGCTTTATAGCTGATCTTGTATGGAACGTATCTGCTGCTGATGTAGTACTTAACTTTAAGGAAGTATGTACCTTTCTTTAAGTATACTGTCTCTTTTGAAACCGCAGAAACGCTTCCGCCATAAAGCTGGTGGCTCTCGCCGTCATCATTAAGGATCTCTACTGTCCAGTATTCATAATTACCGCTTATGGTCTTTGGCCCAAACTCAAGTACAACCTTGCTTGTTTTATCTAACTTAAACGTATAGAAATCCTCAGACTCATCTTTTGTGATAACGCCGTACTTTACTTTGCCGTTTTCAAGCTTACAAGCTGCATCTGCTGTATCGTTAAGCTCATTTTCCCACTCGTTTGAAGCGGTATAGTTAACAGTTAATGTAACATCTTTTTTAATGTCCTCAGTATTATATGATGTAAGCTTAATGTAGAAATAACGGCCGCCCTTTGTTGCATACTCTGTGGTTGAAACCTTTTCAAACTGGTTTCTTCCATTAGCAGTTTCTGCAAGCTGATGACCTTCTGAGTCTAAAAGGAGCATTTCAAACAGTCTTTCATCGTCTGAATTGATAACTGCATCAACTGTAAAAACTCCGTCCTCAGGTGCTGTGAACTTAAGCATCTTTGGCTCACCTGAAAGAGTATAAGAATACGTCTGGTTAACGTTGATCTCTTCTTCTGCAGCCTTTACCTGCTTTGCAGGAATAAACTGACAGATAAATGCAAGTACCAGCACTCCCGCTAAAAGTCTTTTAAGTGTTTTCTTCATTTCATTATCCTCCGTAATAAACGTGTCGGTCACATTTTATGCGCATGACCAAATACTATGATACCAAAAGGTGACCGCAAACGCAAGGTTAAAAATATAACAAATACTCATAATAATCCGGCCTGTCGGTTATAAAGCCGGCAGGCCGTGTTTTACATATTATATTATGTTATATTATTTTGCGTACTTAGCTGCTGCATCTTTACCTACAAGTCTACCTGAAGTAAGAGCCCAGCCCTGTGCTGCACCGCCGTATGTAACATATGCCTTGTTTGACTTGTTAAGTACACCAAGTGAGTTGTTACCTACTACGTATACGTTATCAACTGCGCTGCCGTCTTCCTTAAGAAGGTTGCAGTTTGTATCGATATCAAGACCACCACATGTTGAGTAAACATAAGCAGCACCCTTGATGCAGTAAACCTTACCATTAGCCTTGCCGTGGATATCAGATACGTTTACCTTAAATCCAAGCTTGCTTGAAAGATCGTCAAGTGAATCAGCAATTATAACATCGTTATACTTTACGCCCATTGCCATGATTTCGTCAATGTTTGCTACAGGAGTACCTGCTTCGTAAGCACCGCCCTGGTTAAAGAACATAGGAGATACGAAGTTGGTAAGACCTGTTGTCTTAATTGCATTGTACTCGTCCTCATTGATAAGAACGTAGTAGTTAGCGCCTGCCTCCCATGCATTAAATGAAATGCCAAGGCCGTTGTAGTTAGGATCGAAAGCATCACCGTTGCTCTTAATGAATGTGTAGCTCATATCCTGTACAAGTGAAGCAAGGATGCTCTTGTCATCGTTTGAATAATCATCGCTTCTGATGATGGTATCAAGGTTTGCGATATGATCCTCAACAGCTACATCTTCGTTGAAGAGAGCGCCGCCAAGCTTAAGACCTTCTGAGATACCAAAACCGTTACACTGGGTCATACCCTTTGTGTGCCATACAGCACCTGTATACTTCTGTGTCATCTCTGCATTTCCGATGTAACCACCATCTGCAAGAACTACGCTGTCGCCGTATACTTTATAAACTGTTCCGTCATAATACTCAGCTTCAACACCTACAACCTTGCCGTCTTCTACGATAAGGCTCTTTGCTGTAAGCTCTGTCATGTATTTGTTCTTCTCGTTCATAGCTGTTGCTTTTTCCATTGAGTTAAGGTAAGCAACATCTTTGCTTCCGCCGTTCTTTCCGCCGTACATTGTCCAAAGTGGCCAGCCGTGTACATCGTAGAATGCGAACATTCCATCAAGGAACTGGAAGTCATAGTTATCTTCAAGCCATCCGAAGGTCTCGCCTGACTCTTTAATGAAAAGCTTTACAAGCTCAGGCTTAGCGTCGTTTTCAGTGTACTCCATCCATGCGTTAAAAAGCTCGTCAGGATCTACAAAGTTGTTTCCGCCGTTATTTGCTACCTGTCTTGCAGGGTTAACAGCCATAGGACCGGCTGTATTTGTACCGTTTCCACCGATCTTTGCTGCTGCATCCATACCAAATACTGTAGCACCGTTTTCAGCTGCTGAAAGGTATGTGGCAACACCTGAAGTACCAAGGCCTACGATAACCACATCATAATCGTTAAGAACAACTTCTTCTGTGCTCTTAGCTACCTTCTCATACCACTGAGATGAATCACCGCCGTTGGCATCAATAACCTTGGCAATGATAGTCTTTGCAGCGTTGCTTGATACTGTAGCACCTGTGATAGAGTCTACTGCAAGTGACTGGCTCTCAATGATTCTTGGGAAAAGATATTTTTCAACTGTTTCGTAAATAGGGCTGTATTCATCTTCATCTGCCTGAGTAGCGCTACCTGCACAAACTGTTGTGATGTCTGTGATCTTGTTTCCTGCAAATGTTACAGAAAGCTCCATCTCTTTCATAACACCAAAGCCCGGAGTCTTGGCGCTGTATGTACCGTCAGCAACTTCAGCCTTGTCTGCTTTGCTTACTTCAATGCCCATGGCCTGATTTAAAGCGTCTGTAACTGCTGCCTTAACTGCGTTTGATGTAAGTGTAGCACCCGAAACGCCGTCAATCTCTGCGCTTCCTGCTGCAAGAACCTGTTCTTTAAGTTCTTCTGCTGCAGCGCCGCCAACTGCAGGAGTCTCGCTCTCAGCGTTAATCTCTACTGCTGTGATAGCATTCTCATCTACAGTAAGTGTTACTGTAACTGTTCCGCCAAAGCCTTCGCCCTCACCTGTATAAGTACCTGCTGTGTACTTACCTGCTACGGTTTCGTTTGATGCATTGTTTTCAGAATTCTCTGCTGCGCTGTTTGCATTAGCATCAGCGTTTTCTGCCGCACTGTTATCTGCTTTCTTACCGCATGCGCTAAGCACAAGGCAAAGAGAAAGAAGAATAAGTGCAAGTTTCTTCATACTGTTCTTCATAAATGAACCTCCACTAAATGTAATTCTAAAACCTGTAAGCGACTTACATGTTGCTTACACCTTTAAAACGCCTTTATGTTAGCACATTTTTCCGAAAATATCCACTTTTATCTTATTTAAAAGTAACCAAAAATAGAAATAAATGGGGGTGTTTTTCCGTCAGATTTGATGATATACTCTTATTGTAATAAAAAAGAAAGGACTAGGGATCATGGAAAAAAGAGCGTATTTTGCAGGAGGGTGCTTTTGGTGCGTAACTCCTGTATTTAAGATTTACGGAGCGAAAGAAGTTATAAGCGGATATTCAGGCGGAGATGAGGTAAACCCTTCTTATGAAGACGTAAAGCATCAAAAGACCGGTCACCGTGAGACCATAGAGGTTGTTTATGATGACGAGAAGACTTCATATGCCAAGCTCCTTGATATCTTTCTTGCAAATGTGGACCCCTTTGACGGCGGCGGTCAGTTTATAGACAGAGGGCACTCTTACACCCTTGCTGTCTATTATAATGATGAAACTGAAAAAGCACTGGCGGAAGAAAAACTAGCGGCACTTGCCAAAGAATCCGGCAAAGAGCCGCAGATCGCAGTGGAAAGCTTTAAAAGCTTTTACCCTGCAGAAGAATACCATCAGGATTACTACCTAAAAAACCCTGATGCTTTTGAAAAAGAATTGATTGAGTCGGGTAGAAAGAAATAACCAAAAGGGACAGTCCCCCGGTGGTCAAAAAGCTTTGTTTTTTTGACCACCGGGGGACTGTCCCTTTTGGTTATTTCTACTTAACTACTATGTTATAAATTCTGCCTTTTACGTAGATCTCTTTTACGATCTGCTTTCCGTCTGTAAATTTCTTTACTTCATCAAGTGCAAATACTTTCTCTTTAACCGTATCCTGCTCTTCGCTCTTGCCGACGGAAAGAGTTGCACGAACCTTGCCGTTTACCTGTACAGCGATCTCGATGGTATCTTCTACGGTAGCTGCTTCATCGTATTTAGGCCAGCTCTCGTAGGCGATGGTGTTATCGTGTCCCATTATCTGCCAGATCTCTTCACATACATGCGGAGTGATAGGAGAAAGAAGCTTTACAAGACCTTCTGCATATTCTCTAGGGCAGCTGCCTACTTTGTATACTTCGTTTACAAAGATCATCATCTGGCTGATGGCTGTATTAAAGCCAAGTGCCTCAAAGTCGTTTGTAACCTTCTTAACAGTCTGATGATAAAGTTTCTTTAATGCCTCATTATCTGTATCTGTAAGATTTGCCTCATCTGTAAAGAAGTTCCATACACGGTTAATGAATCTTCTTGCACCTGCTACGCCCTGCTTGTTCCAAGGCTTGCTTACTTCAAGAGGTCCCATGAACATCTCGTAAAGTCTTAAGGTATCTGCGCCGTACTCTTTTACTACATCACTTGGGTTTACAACAAATTCAGGGAAACGTTTACCCATCTTGATGCCGTTTTCGCCAAGGATCATACCCTGATGTACAAGCTTTTTAAATGGCTCCTTTACAGGAGAAAGGCCCTTATCGTAAAGGAAACGGTTCCAGATACGTGAATACATAAGGTGACCTACAGCATGCTCAGGTCCGCCTATATAAAGGTCAACAGGAAGCCAATGCTTTAAAAGCTCCTGGTTTGCAAATTCTTTATCGTTATCAGGATCGATATATCTCATGTAGTACCATGAAGAACCTGCTGAGCCCGGCATAGTTGAAGTCTCACGAACGCCCTTTACGCCGTTCTTATCGTACTTCTTCCACTCTGTGGCATTTTCAAGAGGCGCCTTGCCGTTCTTACCCTTGTAATCTTCAAGCTCAGGAAGGATAAGAGGAAGCTCCTCATCAGGCAGGAAGTAAATGCTGCCGTCTTCTTTGTATACACAAGGAACAGGCTCGCCCCAGTAACGCTGTCTTGCAAAGATCCACTCACGGAAGTGATAGTTTACAACGCGCTTTGCAACGCCCATACCTTCAAGCTTCTTTGTAATGGCTTCTTTTGCATCTTCAACAACCATACCTGTAAACTCTTCTGAGTTCATAAGCTTGCAGCCCTTGCCAAGGTAATCGTATTTTTCAAAAGCATGCTCTGATACGTCTGCTCCGTCAATAACCTGGATCATAGGAATGTTATGTACCTGTGCATACTCAAAGTCACGCTGGTCGTGGGAAGGAACAGCCATAACAGCACCTGTACCATAGGAAGCAAGAACGAAGTCACCGATAAAAAGCGGAACTTCCTTGCCGTTTACAGGGTTGATACAGGTAACGCCCTTAAGCGGACAGCCTGACTTTGTTTTGTTAAGCTCGGTTCTGTCCATATCGTTTTTCTTAAGAGTCTCATCGATATAAGCCTGAACTTCGTCTTTATTTTGAACTCTGTCCATAAGGCCCTTTACGATCTCTCCGTCAGGAGCAAGTACCATAAATGTGATACCGTAAATGGTCTCGATACATGTGGTAAAGATGCTGAACTCTCCGCCGCCTACGATCTTAAATTTAACCTCAACGCCCTCAGAGCGGCCGATCCAGTTTCTCTGCATCTCTTTTGTGGATTCAGGCCAGTCGATCTCGTTAAGGCCTTCAAGGAGTTTTTCCGCAAATGCAGGCTGATCGATAACCCACTGCTTCATGTTCTTACGAACTACAGGGTATCCGCCTCTCTCTGACTTACCGTCTATAACCTCATCATTTGAAAGAACGGTACCAAGCTCTTCGCACCAGTTAACAGGCATATCGATATGCTTAGCATAGCCTGCCTCGTATAATTTCTTAAAGATCCACTGTGTCCATTTGTAGAACTTAGGATCGCTTGTTGCAATACATTTGCTCCAGTCATAGTCAAAGCCAAGCTCACGAAGCTGACCTGAGAAGGTCTCAATATTTTTCTCCGTAAAACCTGCAGGGTGATTACCTGTGCTTACCGCATACTGCTCTGCAGGAAGACCGAAAGAATCATATCCCATCGGGTGAAGGACATTATAGCCCTGCATCCTCTTCATTCTTGACATGATATCTGTAGCTGTGTAGCCCTCAGGATGGCCTGCGTGAAGGCCTACTCCCGATGGATAAGGGAACATATCAAGTACATAATATTTTGGTTTACTAAAGTCCCAGACATCAGTTTTAAATGTCTCGTGCTCTGCCCAGTATTTGTGCCATTTTGCTTCGACCACCGCAGGGTCGTAAATTTTCTCTGACATCTATTTTTCCTCCTCGAAATAATAATCTTATAAAAAAATAAAGTCTCTGCCATAACAGCAGAGACGTATATTTACCGTGGTACCACTCTGATTCAGATGCATAAACATCTGCACTCATGCGTTCTGTAACGGGAACACCCGCAAGGGACTACTAAAGTTCACCCCTTAAGCTCCCGGACGAGTTCAAAACCTCCCGCTTACCTGCTTACACCTGCCGCAGGCTCTCTGAAAAGGGGCCGATCTTTACTGCTTCCGTTCGTCGCGATTAACTTTTCTTATCATAAGATAAATGCGTTTTTTTGTCAAGGATTATTCGCTAAGCCTTAGTCAGTTCGTCCGCCATTCTTACAACTCTGTAGGATTTTAATATAGTTCAGGCTGCCGCACAAGACGGCAGCCCGGCTATTTATTTTGCTTTTTTCTGCATTTTATTTTGCGAGGTATTCGTCGTAATATCTCTGGTAGATCTTAACGCTGTTTTCTGCTCCGAGGCTGTTTACTCTCTCAACAAAGTTAGCCCAGGTAGTGTCATTGATCTCTTCGTATCCCATGATAAATTTAGGGATCATGGTATCCATGTAATCGGTGTAGTTTGAATAATCTGATGAAACAGCATCGTTATCCTCAGCAGTCATAGATACACCTGATGGATATGTATTTGCTTTTCCGTACTTTCTCCACTCGTCGGATGCTTTCTTTGAAGCCTCTGATGCATAAGCATTGTTGTATTTGTAAAGTGAAAGTCCCGGAAGTCTTATTCCGTAAAAGCTGTTGGTCTTGCCGTCGATTGAAAGCTGTCCTTTATCAGGAACAAGAAGGTCGTTAAACTTAAATGTATCTTCAATGCCTGTGTATGCACCTTCTGTAAGTCCTGCGTCAACATATACCTTGTTGTCTGCTGCGCCCTGCTCTGCGGTAAGTCCGTAGCTTCTAAGCATCATTCCCTCATCTGTAAAGAGATAATCACAGATCTTAAGGAATCTTGCAAGCTTAGCTTCGCTGCAGGCCTTTGTTACTACGTATGCATTTGTATTTGCCAAAGCTCTGTCAGCATCTGATGACAAGAATCCCATTCCCTTGTCTGTATGAGCAGTGTCAAGAGGTGAAGGGATGGCATTTACGGTCATCTCAAGTCCGTATTCAGGCATGCTCATAGCTCCGCCAAGCTGAGATGTAAGTCCGTACCAGATACCTGCTGCAGCGCCGTATGTAAGGGCTGTATTTGGAAGATAGAACATGTCATTTGTACGGCTTGCAAAATCCTTGTAGATGTACCCTTTTTCGTACCACTCATGCATCTTTTCAAGATAATTTCTGAAGTTGTCCTGTGCAGGTCCAAACTTAACAGTATCGCCATCCACATAGATTCCCGGTGCAGCATCAAAACCGTTTAAAAGCTCACCTGTCTGGAAATATCCGTTGTATGGGATAATGAGGTCGGCATAATCTGTCATGCCTGCTGCCTGGAAGTAAAGATCCATAAGTGAAAGAGCGTATTCCCAGTCCTCAACGGTGGTCATTTCCTCGTTTCCGCTTGGGAAAGAAACATATCCGCCTGTCATAGTCTCAAGGATATCTCTTCTGTATACAAAACCGCCCCAATGGTAAGCCTCATCTTTTCTAAGTCCTGAAGGAATACTGAAGATTCTTCCTTCATTGTCATAGAGTGCTTTTCTTACGTCCTCATTTTCAGGAGCCTGTAAGAATGCGTAGTAGTTTGGCGCGTACTTCTCAATATAAGGAGCAAGGTCAACTATAACGCCGTCCTCGTAAAGTGAAGCAACGCCTTCTGTAGAGAAGGTAACTTCCATTACATCTGTGTAGCTGCCTGTACCAAGCATAAGTGAAAACTGCTCTTTCTCAGAACCCATGGCAGGCTGCTGGAAATCAAGCTTACAGTTAAATTTCTTGTTTATATAATCAACTATCGGGTTCTCTGAATAAGAATCATATACTTTGTAATCATCCTTATAAAGCCAAACTGTTATGTCAAGGTTCTCATTTTCATCATCAACAAGTTCGTTTGCAGATTTGCTCACTGTCGTTCCATCCTCTGCTTTTGTGGTAACGTCTGCTTTGCCGGTGTCTTCACTCTTACCGCAGCCGGCAAAAATGCTTACGATCATGGTGCAAGCAAGCACCAGTGCTACTAACTTTTTCTTCATTTCTCTTCTCCTGTTCCGCGGGTTTTTCCCGCTTAATCAATACTTTTGCGAAAAATTTTCGCGCCCACTTTTTTATCAGCCCTTTACTCCGCCAAGTGTTACGCCTGTTACAAAATACTTCTGGGCAAATGGATAAGCCATAAGAACAGGCAAGGTACCCACTATTACCACGCAGTATTTAACAAGGTTTGCGGTGTAATTTACAACTCCCGAAGCATCGCCTGTAGCTATAAGTACCGTAGCCGTATCATTTTTAATGAGGAGCTCCCTCATTATAAGCTGAAGCGGCCAGGCATCTCTTGCTGCAGGAAGGTAAATTGAAGCCGGATACCATGAGTTCCAGTGCATAACCACCGTAAACATGGCAATAACGGCTATATTTGCCTTAACAAGGGGCGCTAAGATCTTAAACATTATGGTCATAGGCCCTGCTCCGTCAAGCTTAGCTGATTCTTCATAACTGTCCGGAAGCTGCTCAAAACCGCTCTTCATCATGGTGATGTAAAAGGCGTTTATTATACCCGGGATCATAAGAGCCCATCTTGAATTAATAAGACCTAAGGCTCTGTTTACCTGGTAGCTTGGGATAAGTCCGCCTGAAAACATCATGGTAAAGAGAATAAATATCATGAGAGGGTTCTTAAGCTTAAAGCTCTTCCTGCTCACAAGATATCCTGCGATAACGGTAATGAGAGTTCCCACTACTGTATTCCATACGACATATATGATGGTATTGCCGTATCCCTTAAGAACACTGGCAGTTTGAAGTACAAGTTTGTATCCGTCAAAGGTCACTTCTCCAAGTGGCTTCCAGATAATACCCGAGGCGCTCATAAGAAGTCTCGGATTACTTAAAGAAGCCATGGTAACGTGCCAGATCGGGATAATACATAAAAATGCAAAAACTATCATAAATGAGTAGTTTAAAATGTTAAAAACCACCCTTGAAGGTTTTAATTTTTCTACCATTTTCTGCTTTCCCCCTATACGATGCCGATATCCGTCGCTTTTTTAGAAAGCGTATTTGAGATCACCAGCAATGTGGTTCCCACTACCGAGTTAAAAAGTCCTACTGCAGTAGCATATCCGTACTGCATGTTCTCAATACCCATACGCTGTACGTTTGTGGAGATTACATCTGCTGTTTCGTAGATACTGCTGTTGTAAAGAAGGAGTATCTTGTCTCCGCCTACGCTCATCATTGTTCCGCAGCGAAGGATGAGCATTGTGACTATAGCAGGCATTATGCCGGGAAGCGTAACATGCAAGCACCTTTTCCATCTGCCGGCACCGTCTATTGCTGCTGCCTCGTACTGCTCTGTCGGAACTGCCGTAATTGCCGAAATAAAAAATATGGAACCGTATCCAAGTCCCTGCCAGATATCTGAAAGCAGGTTTATGGTCCAGAAATACTTAGGGTTTTGTAATAGGTTTTCCCTTTGTATTCCAAAGAGTTTAACAGCAAGGTTTGTTACAACACCGTTTGTTGAGCAAAACTCAATGATAAGACCTGCAATAACTACCATAGAAACAAAATATGGCATATAGCTTATGGTCTGAACCGACTTTTTAAACCATTTAAGTCTGATCTCGTTAAGGAGCAGGGCAAAGATAATTGTAAGCGGGAACCCCACGAAAAGTCCCAGTGCGTTGATAACAAAGGTGTTTCGTAAAAGTGTAAAGAAGTTTGGGCCTCCAAAGAAAGCCGCAAAGTTCTTAAATCCCACAAATCTGCTGCCAAGTATACCCCTTGCAGGCTTATAATCCTGGAAAGCCATTACCACGCCAAACATTGGCACATAACAAAAGATTATGAAATATACCACGATAGGCACAGTAAGTAGATACAAAGACTTGTTGATGGCAAAATCATGCTTCCATCCATTGTTTGATTTAGGTTTACTATTTTTCATCTTTCTTAATCCTCCATCCGAAAACAATTATAGATGTGAGATCTTTTTTAGTATTGTATTGTTGTTTTATATATGGTAAATTTGTTGCGTAAGATATGTTTGTTTTATGAATTGTAGATTTGTTTAAGGAGAAGATAAAATGCGATCTGTACCGGATTACGACTACATAGCCGAAAAAACAGGAGATATGCTTGGTGTACCAATAAGAGTCTACGAAGGAAAAGAGCTTAAGATTTTTCACTTTTCTCTTCCATTTGCAAAAGATCCGATCACGCCCCATTTAGACAGGGTCTTATCAGGTAACGGTAATGTGGGATATTATATTGCACCTGACTTTTCCTACTACGGCGTTATACGTCATAAGAAAAACACCATAGTCATAGGTCCTACCAAAGCAGCTTCCTTTGATGATAAAGAGATCCACGATATGTCTTTTGCACTTGAAGTCTCACCGGAAAAACAGTATGCCTTCTTTTCAGCAATGAAAGCCATTATACCTTTCCCTCTTTCCATTCTCTTACAGGTGCTTTGCTCCATGAACTACTCATTAAATGAGGAAAAGATGTCCACCAGCGATCTTGAGATAATAGAAAGCGAGCAGGACGGCCTTTATAAAGAATTTACCGAGCTTCCATACGAGCGCTACGACGCTTCCGAAGAGCTTGATGCAGATGTAATAAAGTCATACCAGACAGAGCAGACCTTAAGCGATATGATAAGGCGCGGAAGCCGTGACGAATTTATGGAATGGATAAAGCATGCTCCCACCATCAGAGCAGGTGTCAGCACGCCAGACGGTCTTCGCCAGGCAAAAAATATTTTCATTGTAAGTACTGCCCTTTTTTCAAGAGCCGCAATAAGAGGCGGCATGGATGTAGCGGAAGCCATCAAGCTTTCCGACTCATATATAATGAAGTGTGAGCAGCTGACAAACCCCCAGGCCATATCAAACCTGCAGTTTCATATGGTACTTGATTATATTGAAAAGGTTGAAAAAATAAGATATCACAGAAACAAATCCGAATTTGTTGGAGAAGTTGCAAACTATGTGCATCACCACATTTCAGAGCCAATAAAGACGGAAGATATTGCAGATGCCCTATTTATAAGTAGAAGCCGCCTTTCCACCAAATTTAAGGAAGAAAGCGGCATTACACTTACTGATTACATTAGAAATATGAAAATATCGGAGGCCAAGCATTTGCTTAAGCACTCCGATAAAAGTCTTCTTTTGATATCAACTTACCTTGGTTTTTCCTCCCAAAGCCATTTTTGCAGAGTCTTTAAAGAGGTGACAGGGATGTCACCTAAGGAGTACAAAGAGTCCTAACAAAAATTCCCTTTGCCTTACGCAAAGGGAATTTTTGTCAAGCATTTTCAAGGAATGCTTTATATCCTTTGTATGCTTCGTAGATATCTGCCTTACAGGTGATCTCCCAAGGAGCATGCATATTAAGTACAGGTACACCTGAATCGATAACGTTCATACCGTAGCGAGCCATAATGTAAGCGATGGTTCCGCCGCCGCCCTGATCTACTTTACCAAGTTCAGAAGTCTGGAATGAAACGCCGCCCTTTTCCATAATGGCACGAAGCTCAGCCATGTACTCAGGATTTGCATCGTTACAGCCATACTTTCCTCTTGAACCGGTGTATTTGTTAAATACGATACCACGTCCAAGGAAAGCTGAGTTCTTAAGCTCATTAACTGTTCCGTAGTTAGGATCTACTGCAGCGCTAACGTCTGATGAAAGAAGCTTTGAAGCAGCAAGTGCACGGCGAAGATCAAGCTCTGAGTACTTGCCCATAGCGTTCATGATCTCAGCTACTGTATTTTCAAAGAATCTTGACTTCATACCGGTAGCACCGATGCTGCCAACCTCTTCTTTATCTACAAGGATGCAGCCAAGTGTCTTTTCAGGAGCCTTTGCCTCAAGGATAGCAAGAAGAGATGTGTAAGCACATACTCTGTCGTCCTGACCGTAACCCATGACCATGCTTCTGTCAAGGCCGTAGTCTCTTGCTTCGCCTGCAGGTACGAGCTCAAGCTCTGCAGAAAGGAAATCCTCTTCTTCCATATTGTATTCATCTTTAAGGATCTTGATGATATTTGCTGCAACAGCCTTCTTTTCCTCGCCCTTAAGCGGCATGGTGCCAACGAGGATATCAAGCTTCTCGCCTTCTACAACCTTTGCGCCCTTCTTGTCAAGCTGATCTGCAGAAAGGTGAACAAGAAGATCTGTTACTGAAACAACAGGGTCGCCCGGCTTATCGCCAATGTTAATATTTACAAGGCTGCCGTCTTTTTTTGCCACAACACCGTGAATGGCAAGAGGAAGTGTAACCCACTGATATTTCTTGATACCACCGTAATAATGGGTATCCATCATTGCATAATGTGTTGTGTAAAGAGAATCTTCCCAAAGTGGATTCTGCTTAAGATCGATACGAGGAGAATCGATATGTGCACCAAGAAGTGACATACCCTCGCTAAGTGGCTTCTTGCCTATAACAAAGAGCATAAGGTTTTTATCCATGTTGTTTGCATAAACCTTGTCTCCTGCTTTAAGCTTCTTGCCTGCTTTGATGATATCTGCAAGGTCTTTAAAACCTGCCTCTTTTGCAAGTTTGACTGACTCACTTACGCATTCGCGCTCTGTCTTACAATCAGAGATAAACTTGCGGTAATCTTCTGAAAGAGAAAATACAGCTTTTAATTCTTTAGCTTTGTATTTTTCCCATGCTGATTTGTTTTCCATAATAAAAAGTCCCTTTCGTATATTAGCGAGTGCTTACTTCACTCGCACCAAAATGCATTATAACATATATTTTTACATAATAAAAGGTAACAAGCATATCATTATTGCAACAAATATGCAAGTTTTCCCCTTTGAAATGAGATAAAATACATCTAAGATGAGAGATTTTTTGATACATAGATCGGTAATAAAAAGAAACAAAAAGCGGAGGATGAAATATGAAAGCAGTAAGACTTAGGACGGCAGATCTTAAAGATCCTATAGGGATAGATATCGCAGCGCCCGTATTTACCTGGAACTGCGAAGACGGCGTAAGCCAAAGCGCGTATAAAGTGGTCTGCACAGATGAAGACGGAAAAACAGCATGGGATTCAGGTAAAGTCACATCATCAGACATGCATGTAAAATATGCAGGAAGAAAGCTTTGCAGCAGGGACATCATCACATACACTGTGACACTTTGGGATGAAAACGGCGCCGAAGAAACAAGCGAGCCTGCCACATTTGAAATGGGGCTCCTTAACGAAAGTGACTTTAAGGCATCATGGATAACAGGCAACTACAACCCAAATAAGAAAAACAGATACCCTGTAGATTATTTTAGAAAGAAATTTGTATCTGAAAAGAAGGTTAAAAAGGCAAGGCTTTATGCCACAGCATGCGGTGTATACGAGGCAAGCATCAACGGTGAAAAATGCGGAAGCTTTGTACTGGCTCCCGGTATTACGGATTACCGCTTAAGGATGCAGCTTCAGACCATCGACGTTACAGACCTTATTAAAGACGGAGACAACTTCCTTGAGATCGCTCTTGCAGACGGCTGGTACAGGGGAAGCGTTGGTGCATGGGGTCTAACATGCCAGTACGGCGTAGAGACCAAGGTATATGCGCAGCTTGAGATAACATTTGAAGACGGTCAGGTACGTACCGTAAGAAGCGACGAGAGCTGGGATTGGAGCAATGACGGCCCTATAGAGTTTGCAGACAACAAGGATGGCGAGATCGTAGACGCGAGAAAGACTCCAAGTTTCAATGGGAAAGCCAAAGTGACTACCACAAACGTACGTCCATGCGCTTCAAATAACGTTGCCATTGAAGAACACGAGACCTTTAAAGGAAAAGTTATCACCTCTCCTACAGGAAAGAAGATACTTGATTTTGGTCAGAATATGGCGGGCTATATCTCATTTACGGTAAAAGCCCATAAAGGCGATAAGCTCACCCTTCGCTTTGGCGAACTTATCGGAGAAGACGGCGAGCTTACCCAGAAAAATATTCAGTGCAGCAATAAGAAGAAAACCACACCGCTTCAAAAGATCGAATACACCTGCAAGGAAGGCATAAATGAGTACAAGACAAAATTTGCCATCTTTGGATTTGCTTATGTTGAAATAACAGGTGGAATTAAAATAAATCCTGATGATTTTACCGCTATTGCTGTTTATTCTTCCATAGAGGAAACCGGCTTTTTTGAAAGCTCAAACGAGCTGTTAAATAAGTTCGTTCATGCCACAAAGTGGTCTACAAAGAGCAACAGCGCAGATATCCCTACAGACTGCCCGACCCGTGAGCGCCACGGCTGGACAGGCGATGCTCAGATCTTCTTTAAGAGCGCAAACTATCTTTTTGACTACGCTGCATTTTCAAAGAAGTACCTTCGAGATGTATACGATATTCAGGAAAAAGACGGCAAACTGCCACAGATAGCTCCCTACGGCGGTGTCGACAGCTATATGAACGTTATGAACGGAAGCGTTGGCTGGGCTGATGTGGGAGTACTCATCCCTTACAGATATTACCTCATGAACGGCGATACAGAGATCTTACATGAGTATTACGACAGAATGAAACTTTACGCCGAGTTTATGATGAAAAGATGCGGCAAAAAGGGCGGCCTTATGGCTGAGAAGATAAAGCTTTCAAAGGAAAATGCACCTTACCTTGTAAATATCGGTCAAAGTTATGGCGAGTGGGCAGAGCCAAAGGATGTATTCGACTCAAAATGGACTGATTTTGTAGCTCCGCACCCTGAGGTTTCAACAGCCTACACCTCATATATCATGGCTGTAATAGTCAAAGTAGCAAAGATAATAGGAAGAAATGAAGATGTTCCTGTTTATGAAACATATAGAGACGGCTGCAAGAGAGCCTATAGCGAGCTTGTATCTGAAGGAAAATACAGCCTTGATACTGACCGTCAGGCGCAGCTCGTAAGACCTCTTTATATGGAGCTTTTAAATAAAGAGCAGGAGGATTTTGCAAAGAGACGTCTTTCTGCCGCCATAAAAAATTACGGCTACAGACTTGGAACCGGCTTTCTTTCAACTCCGCTTATTTTAAAGGTTCTTGAAAGCTACGATCTGGAGACCGCTTACAAACTCCTTGAAAATGAGGAGATCCCGGGCTGGCTTTCTATGCCAAAGAACGGTGCCACAACCATATGGGAGGGCTGGGAAGGCCCTAAGGCGCCCGGCGGAATAGCTTCGCTTAACCACTACTCTAAGGGTGCTCTTTGCGAGTGGCTTTTTGAGGGTATGTGCGGAATAAACATGGCAGGAGAAGGAAAGTTTGTTATAAAGCCGCTCCCCGGCGGCAGCTTTACATTTGCAAAGGCAAGCTATAACAGCCGCTACGGTCTTGTATCCTGCGGATGGAAAAAGACCGACTCAGGATATTCCTATGAAATAAGCATACCTGCAAACACTACCGCAAAGATCATCCTTCCGGGCGGAAAAGAATCTGAAGTAACTGCAGGCGAGTATATATTTTAATAAATTATCTCTTAAGCAAAAAAAGAGCAGATGTACCGAATACATCTGCTCTGACATAAGATCTGATTATTCAATAACCTTTATCCAGCCCTTTGGAGCCTCAAGACGTCCCATCTGAATGCCTGTAAGGGTATCGTAAAGCTTCTTTGTAACAGGTCCCATCTCGCTCATACCGCTTGGGAACTCTATAGCCTTGCCGTCTCTTACGATCTTTCCTACAGGAGAGATAACTGCTGCGGTACCGCAAAGACCACACTCTGCAAAATCTTTAACCTCATCAAAGAGAACTTCTCTCTCTTCCGTCTCAAGACCAAGGTACTCTTTTGCCACATACATAAGAGAACGTCTTGTTATTGAAGGAAGGATGCTTGAGCTCTTTGGAGTAACAACCTTGCCGTCTTTTGTAACGAAAATAAAGTTTGCACCGCCTGTTTCCTCTACCTTTGTTCTTGTGGCAGGGTCAAGGTACATATTCTCATCGTAGCCCTCTTCGTGAGCTGTAACTATAGCATGAAGGCTCATTGCATAGTTAAGGCCTGCCTTGATATGTCCTGTACCGTTTGGAGCAGCACGGTCAAAATCTGAAACCTTAAGGGTAAGAGGCTTTACACCGCCCTTAAAGTATGGGCCTACAGGTGTTGTAAAGATACGGAACTGATACTCATCAGCAGGCTTAACGCCTATTACAGGGTTGCTTCCAAACATATAAGGACGCACATAAAGAGTTGCTCCGCTTCCGTATGGCGGTACAAAATCTGCATTTGCGGCAACTGTCTTAACAACCGCATCAACAAATTTATCTTCAGGTATAACCGGCATAGCAAGACGCTCACAGGAATCTTTCATACGGCTTGCATTAAGGTCCGGTCTGAAGCAGACAATATGTCCGTCTTCTGTTGTATAAGCCTTAAGTCCTTCAAAACAGGTCTGTGCGTACTGAAGTACACCTGCACACTCGCTGATGGTAATGGTGTCATCTTCGGTTAAAGCACCCTCATCCCACTTTCCGTCTTTATAGTAACTTACAAATCTTTTATTTGTCTTAACATAACCAAATCCAAGATTTGCCCAGTCGATATTCTGTTTTTCCATTTTCATTATCCTCCCGTCATTTCTGGTTTCAAAAATAAAAACTTTTATCTAATATACACCTTTACAACATAAAAATCCATATTATTTGACTTATTTTAATATTGAATTTAGTTATGTAAGTCATAACAGGAAGGTATCAAAGATTTCTTATATAGTCGCATGCTGCTATGGCAGCATTAGCCCCGTCTGCACAGGCTGTGGTAACCTGTCTTAAAGATTTTGTTCTGCAGTCTCCCGCCACAAAAACTCCAGACGTTACGCTCCTGCAATCTTCTCCTGCGCTAAAGTATCCTCTTTCATCAAGGCAGGCAAGATCTTTAAAAGCTTTTCCGCAAGGCACAAGGCCTACAGCAAGAAAAACTCCGTCGCAATATTCTTCAAAGACCTGTCCGTCCTTTTCGTATCTTACCCCCGCAAGGGCTCCGTCTTTTTCTATGTAAGAAAGGACTTTTGTACCCGTAACGCCCTTAACGTTGCTGTTTTTAAAAAGCTGCTCTCTAAGTTTTTCATCTGCAGTAAACTCCGGAAGATCCTGTAATAGTACAAGCTCACCCACGATCCCTGCAAGCAGGTTGCTCTCTACAAATGCGGAATTCCCGCCGCCTATCATAACCACCTTTTTCCCTGCGTAGTAATCTCCGTCGCAAACGGCACAAAAAGAAATCCCGTTTCCAATAAAGTCTTCTTCCATAGGAAGACCGAGAGTTCTGTGTTTTGTACCTGTAGCAAGTATAACGCTAAGACCTTGCACTTCTTTACCCGAATCTAAAAGAGCTGCAAAATGATCGTTTTCTTTTCTTACGGAAAGCACTTCTTCCATAAGCACTTCTCCGCCCTGTGCCATAACCTGGTCAAGGTATTTATCTGCAAACTCATCTCCAGAGATAGATTCAAACCCCGGTATATTCTCAACTTTTGGAGAATTAACTATCTGTCCGCCAAAAACACTTTTTTCTATAACAATAACTTTTTTTCCGTTACGAAGTCCGTAAAGGGCTGCTGTAAGTCCTGCAGGTCCTCCGCCCACCACAATTATATCGTACATCCGGTATTTCCTCCGATAAAAATGTAAGCCCGCAATTTTGCGGGCTTACAAGAATTAATTTTTCATTTACATCAAACTCTTCTTTATACGTTATGATGCTTCATCCAGTCGCTTGCTGCTGTCTCTCCCACGAACCTTGTTCCGTCAGGATCGATGATTGTCGGTGTCTGAACGATCTGGAGCTCTCTTGCAATGTCCATATTTTCAGTACAGTTTACTTCTCTGTATTCTATGCCATTTACTTTAAAACGCTGCTCAGCGCTCTTGCACTTTGGACAGTGGTCTTTTGTATAAACGATAGGAACAACCTTTGTAAGTGTTGCTGCGTCACTTACCACTCCGCAGCTCTCACTCCCGCTTTCATTCGCATTTTCAGGCTCCTCATCCATATTAAATACGAATTCGCTCTTTACCTGGCTTTTTCCAAGGTCATATACTCGTCTGTTCTTGTACTCCTGGGTCTTTCCTTCGTTCCAGTTCTGAACAGGTCTGTAGTAACCTGTGATACGGCTGTAAACCTCAGCCTTTTCACCGCAGTGCGGGCATGTGTACTGCTCGCCTGCGAGATAACCGTGGGTCTTACATACGGAATATGTAGGGCTTAAGGTGTAGTAAGGAAGCTTGTAGTTATTTGCTATGGTTCTTACAAGTTTAGCTGCAGACTGCCAGTCAGGAAGCTTTTCCCCAAGGAAAGCATGGAAAACAGTACCTGATGTGTAAAGAGTCTGAAGCTCGTCCTGAATATCGAGTGCCTCGAAAATATCAGGTGTAAACTCTACAGGAAGGTGTGAACTGTTTGTATAGTACGGTGTGTCACCGTCTTTACCTGCTGTGATGATGGCAGGCCATCTCTTTCTGTCGTGCTTTGCAAGTCTGTATGCTGTACTTTCAGCAGGTGTAGCCTCGAGGTTATAAAGCTCGCCCTCGTACTTCTCCTGGTAATCTGAAAGTCTGTTGCGCATATGGTTAAGAACTTTCTTTGTAAATTCCTGTGTTTCTTTATGTGTAAGGTCTGCCTTAAGCCAGCTTGCATTAAGACCAACCTCGTTCATACCAACAAGTCCGATGGTTGAAAAATGATTTGCGAAGGTTCCAAGGTATCTCTTTGTATATGGGTAAAGTCCTTCGTTAAGGAGCTTTGTGATAACCTGTCTCTTAACATGAAGGCTTCTTGCAGAGATATCCATCATACGGTCGAGTCTGTTAAAGAAATCAGTCTCATCCGCTGCAAGGAAAGCGATACGAGGCATATTGATAGTAACAACGCCTACAGAACCTGTGCTCTCGCCTGAGCCAAAGAATCCGCCGCTCTTTTTACGAAGCTCACGAAGGTCAAGGCGGAGTCTGCAGCACATTGATCTGATATCTGATGGCTCCATATCTGAGTTTACATAGTTTGAAAAATACGGAGTTCCGTATTTGCTGGTCATCTCAAAAAGAAGACGATTATTCTCTGTATCTGACCAGTCAAAATCCTTTGTAATGCTGTATGTAGGGATAGGATACTGGAAACCGCGGCCGTTGGCATCACCCTCGATCATAACCTCGATGAATGCCTTATTGACCATATCCATCTCTTTCTTACAATCTTTGTATTTGAAATCCACTTCTTTTCCGCCGATAATGCAGTTTAATTCTGCAAGATCGTTTGGAACAGTCCAGTCAAGTGTGATATTTGAGAAAGGAGCCTGAGTACCCCAGCGGCTAGGTGTGTTAACGCCGTATACAAATGACTGAATGCACTGTTTTACTTCTTTATATGAAAGATCATCTATTTTTACAAAAGGAGCAAGGTAGGTATCAAAGCTTGAGAAAGCCTGAGCTCCTGCCCACTCGTTCTGCATTATTCCAAGGAAATTGACCATCTGGTTGCAAAGTGTAGAAAGATGGCCTGCAGGTGATGATGTTATCTTGCCCGGGATTCCGCCAAGACCTTCCTGAATAAGCTGCTTTAAGCTCCAGCCTGCGCAGTATCCTGTAAGCATGCTAAGGTCGTGGATATGGATATCTGCGTCTTTATGTGCATTTGCTATCTCATCATCATATATCTCAGAAAGCCAGTAGTTTGCGGTAACCGCACCGCTGTTTGAAAGGATAAGACCTCCTACTGAATAGGTAACTGTAGAGTTCTCTTTTACTCTCCAGTCTTCTACCTTAACGTAACTGTCTACCAGGTTCTTGTAATCAAGGTAGGTAGATTTCATGTTACGGATCTTTTCACGGTTTCTTCTGTAAAGAATGTAAGCCTTTGCCACATCTGTGTATCCACTCTGTTCAAGAACATGTTCCACGCTGTCTTGAATATCTTCCACAGATACAACCCCATCTTTGACCTTGTTCTGGAAATCGGATGTAACTCTTAATGAAAGAAGACCGAGGATATCATCGTCATATATCTTCTCGGTAGCTTTAAAAGCCTTTCCGATCGCATCACTGATCTTGCGGAGATCAAACTCAGCTGTTTCTCCGCCACGTTTAAGTACTCTTATCATACTTTTCTCCTCCTTCGGTACTAATGGATAACACCACGTTACCCATCCCGTCTGAAATATATGATAGCAAAGTTAGAACCTTAAGTCAACAAAAAACCACAAAATATATTTGCCAATTTTTTAATAGGCACTATATCTTGTGGTTTGACTACTAATGTCGAATCAATATTTTATCGTAGATCTCTTTGGGTACATAGGCCTTGATATAGACTCCTGTCTCCGTATATTCTTCAGCTATAAGTTCACCCTTACTACGAATGAGAGCAAGCTTTCCACCCTCGTCGTATGAAAAAGTATGCTCGATAAGGATCTTGCTCTCTCTTAAAAGATCTTCCATTATCTCAGTAAGAGTATCGCACCCAAGGCCGCTCTTAGCGGAAATGCGGACAAATTTGTCTGCTCTAAGGTCCTTTATATCGGTGTTTGCAGTTTCTTTATCACACTTGTTAAAGACAGTTATTATCTTTTTATCGGAAATTCCAAGCCCTGATAAGGTATCGTATACCACATGCATCTGCTTTTCCGCATCCGGGTTGCTTATATCCACAACATGTATGATAATGTCTGCGTACTTTGCTTCTTCAAGAGTACTCTTAAATGCTTCTATAAGGTGGTGGGGAAGCTTTCTTATAAAACCTACCGTATCCGTAAGAAGCACTTCCTGCCCCGAAGAAAGCTTAAAGTTTCTGGTGGTTGGATCAAGGGTTGCAAATAGCTTGTCTTCAGCAAGGATATTTGCATCAGTAAGCTTATTAAGAAGCGTTGATTTGCCGGCATTTGTGTAGCCGACTATCGAAAAAACAGGAAGGGCATTTTTGCTTCTTGCCTTTCTTGTAACTTCTCTTGACTGCACCACTCCCGCAAGCTCTTCTTTTAGCTGTGAGATACGGTTTCTTATCTGACGTCTGTCAGACTCAAGCTTGCTCTCGCCCGGGCCTCTTGTACCGATACCGCCTCCGAGCCTGCTCATTGAAACTCCTCTTCCCGAAAGTCTCATAAGCCTGTAGCGAAGCTGCGCAAGCTCAACCTGGATCTTTCCCTCATTTGTGGTGGCATGTGAAGCAAAGATATCAAGTATTACCATTGTCCTGTCCATTACCTTGCAATCAAGGAGATCTTCAAGGTTTTTGTACTGGGCAGGGCTAAGCTCGTCGTCACATACAACTCCGGTAGCTTCTGTCTCTTCCACAAGCTGCTTTACTTCTTCCACTTTACCTTTTCCGATATAGGTGCCGCTGTGCACGGCTTCTCTGTTTTGTATCACGGTAGCGGTAACCTGCCCGCCTGCCGTCTTTATAAGCTCTGCAAGTTCGTTTAAAGAATCTGCAGTGTCATCGCCTTCTGCCGTCTGCACTCCCACGAGTACAAACTTTTCAAGTTTTTCTTTAGTTTCGATCATTAAAAACCCTCTGTTATTTCTGTAAGTAATGTTAATTCTTTCTTTATTCTTTTATCATCAGGGAAGCTTGCATTATATTCTTTTGCTGCCTTATAGGCTTCTTCATATCTGCCAAGTTTTTCCAAAGATGCGATCTTTTTGTACATAAGGTTCCCATAGCCTTCTGCAGATCCAAGTGCAAGACCTTTTTCAACAAGGGAAAGTGTCTGCTCATAGTCTTTACCCGCAAAAGCACATTCACTCATGCCGTCAAAATAAGTCACATTCGTGATTTCGCCCTCATTTTCGGCATAAAGACTGTAATAACGCATGGCGGCATCATAGTCGCCTCTGTTTACGCAGATATTGCCAAGATAATAATAGCTTTCGTAAAAGCCGTCCCCTGCAGAAGCTATAAGTTCAGTCTCTGCAGTCTTAAGATCGCCGCAAAGATAATGTACCACCGCAAGGTTGTAATAGTCCTCTTTGGTCTTTGTCTTAAGAGTATATGTGGCGGTAAGCACTTTTTCTGCTTCAGCCTCGTTTCCCGTAAGCTTATACATATTATATTTACCGATATAATAAGAAAAATTGCCCGGGTCAAAAGCTATGGCGTTATCGTAATCTTCAGCCGCCTTTGTAAGGTCGCCCGTAGCCATATAAGCAGCAGCTCTTGAAGCATATGCAGACGCATCCGACTTTTTCTTTTCAAGGACTTTGTTAAATACCTCTATAGCCTCTTCGTATTTTGAAAGACGAAGATCAACTGCACCAAGGTATTTTCTTATATCGGAGTTAAGATCTTGAAGTTCTTCTATTTCAAGTGCTTTTTCAAAGTATTCAAAAGCTGCGTCATAGTCTCCCTGCTCGTAGGCGATAATACCTCTTGCGCGATATATCTTCTTGTTGTTTTCTCTTACGATACTGTTGTTTTTTTCGCTGAAGGCCTTGTCAAGGTTCTTTCCTGCCTCTTCGTAATCGGAAAGTGCCATACATGCAAATGCATTATCTATGTAATACTCGGCTCTGTCAGGGTTTGCTGCGATAGCCTTGTCAAAGCACTCGTGGGCTTTTAAAGGTTCGTTTCCCTGCATATATTTTGTACCTTCTTTATAAAAAGAAGATGCATCTAAAGCGGCACATCCGGTAAGCGAAAGAAACGCTGCCGAAAATAAAGCCGCAATAATGCATCTTCTAGCGATCTTGATCATGTTTCTCATCCCCCTTTGCATACTTTTACGCAAATTTCCCTGCCTTTAAAGTATACCAATCGGGAATGGATTTTACAAGGTACTATTTATTTCCGTGTTCAAGGAACTCAGGTGTAAGTGCAAAAAATGCAAAGCCGCAAAGCATGTTAAAGAGAGCTCCAAGGACTCCGAAAAGAAGTACCATCTTAAGGTTGATCCCCACTACTATAAATACGACAGCAGGCACCGCACCAAAATAGATAAACATTATCTGTACCATCTGCTTTAGCTTTTCTCCTGCATCTACAGGGATGGAAACCCCGATAAATGTTCCTACGGTAGTTCCGTAAAAATCAATTGAAAGTGCAAACAAAAGCCAGACAAGCACAGTGCTTATATTTGTTCCAAGGTAGATACCTGCTCCCACTAGAGGGATAAAGATATCAAAAAGGCAGCAGACTCCGCCTCCAAGAAGTGAAAAGAAAAGCTTTTTACTTGCCTTTTCAGGTATCATAACGAAAAATTCTTTTGAAGTATCTGCCTGAAGCGGATTGCCAAGGGTCCTGAAAAATACTATAAGCGATATCAGTGCCCCTACAAACAGGAATCCGTTGCCGTTCTTTACATTTCTTGCAAGGTAGGCAACAATGCCTGCCGCAAGGATATAAAGTCCCATGGTCTTTGTAAAGAAATGAAGGAAAGCAAACCTGTTTCTGTTGTATAAAGTCTTATAGAAAAAGACATTTGCACCTTTTCCTTTACCGATACCGTCGCGTTTGATCCTGTCGCTGCGCTCTTTTGTACGGATCTTCGTAGTTCCGTTTCTTTTTGATGCTTCGACGGCTTCTGCCATTTTCTCAACCTGTCCTATAGCCTCTTCATAAAAATCTGCATTTATATTCCATATCACTGCTATAAGAGCGATAAAGCCTACTATATTAAGTCCCGTAAACATTAAGAACATAGGCACATTTCCCGCAAGGGCATAAACGATAAGTCCTCTTATCCAGCCCCAGAAAGGAACAAAATAGGTATTCTTATTTGTAAGAAAATCAACCGCATTCCTTAAAAGCACCTTATCCGTCATATTGTTATATACAAGGAAACCCCCTGCTATAAGTACGATAAGCGCATATACAATAAAGTTTACTACTTTTTTGTACTTCTCGTTTTTATTTGCAAGGGTATAAAAAGTAACCTGCAAAAGGGTTGATGCAAGGAGCAAAAAGAACCAGCCCACTAAGATCGAGATTGCTCCAAACACAGGAAGTCCTGCATTAACAATAAGGTTTGGCAGCTGGAAGATCATATAAAGTGATGCCACAAGCTGCATGCCGAGGGTAAATATAAGCCTGAAAAGCATTACCGATTGCGGTTTAATAGGCGCCGAAAACAGCATTGCCACGTCTCCCTGCTTAAAGATAGAGCCTGCATTCTTGCTGTTTAATACCATCAGGATAATATATCCAAGTATAACAGCTGAAGCTATAAATTCAGTAAAATTTTCTTTGGTTATACCGTTTTCAGCAAAGTAGGATCTTCTTTCCTCAGCCGGAGTTTCCTTCTCTTCCTGCTCTCCTTCCTGCAGGATCTCGTTTTCCTCTTTGTTTTTACTAATGTTGTTTGCGACAAGACCTGCTCCAAGGCCGACCACAAAGCCAAACACCATGATTATAAGGAAAAATCCCAGCCATGTCTTAAGAAGCTTTTTAAGTCCGTTTACAAAGGTGTGCAGTGCATAATAGCCCCAAAGTCTCATTTAGACCTCCTCCTTTGCTTCCTTAACATCCTTAGGATCGATGCCTTCTGTTATCTCAAAGAAAAGATCTTCAAGAGATTCGCCCTTTTCATCAAGCTCTGCTTTGGTGATGTTGGCCATTATGTTTCCATTTTGCATGATAAGGGTTCTGTCCCAGAGCATATCAACGCTGTCGATGATATGGGTACTTACAAGGAGTGTTTTTCCGCTTTCACGCATCTCATCGATGATGTTTTTAAGTTCCTTAATGGCATGAGGGTCAAGTCCTATCATAGGCTCATCAAGAAGCAATACCTTTGGATCAGGAAGAAGCCCTATGCAAAGGTTAAGTTTTTGCTGCATACCTTTTGAAAGCTCGTCTCCAAATTTCTTTCTTTTATCGTCAAGCTCAAATCTTTTAAGGAGCATATCGATCCTGTCTTTGTAATCTGTAAGCTTATATGCTCTTGCGATAAACTCCATATGTTCCTCTACCGTAAGGTTAGGGTAAAGTGAAGGGATCTCAGGCACATATCCAAGTATCCTTTTTGCATCTACCGACTTATTTTTATATCCACCAACCACGATCCTGCCATCGTACTTTAAAAAACCTATTATGGATTTCATAAGTGTACTTTTACCTGCTCCGTTAGGGCCGAGCAAAATAGTCATATCGCCCGGGTTAAGGTGAAAAGTAAGATCGTTGCATGCAGTAACCTTTCCGTATTTTTTAGTTACATTTTTTACATCTAACATGAAAACTCCTCCATAAAATTATATCTTTAAAGATATTTATAACTTAATCCATGAAAAATGTAAATATGCGTATGATTAGAAATAAATTAAAAAAAGCCGGGATCTTTCATCCCGGCTTTAGGTGTATTTAGGTAAAATATACTATTTTTTCTTCAGGTTCAACTCCAGGCTCATATTTTTCAGCGTAAAGCACAGGGCCTCTGCCATGGTACTCTTTTACGGTCTCGATATTCACCTTGGCTGTTACCTTAACCCAGCTCTTAAGCTCTAAGTTCTTTGCGCCCTTAGCGTGGCAGAAAAATCCGATAAACTGTACATCTTCCGCGCAGCAGGTCATAGCAAATCTGCCGGGTACAAAAAGATCGTCTGCAAAGTTCTTGCCTCTGTATACCTGGGCTGTAAATACCATCTTCTTGCCCTTATAACGCTCAGGGTTATCCATGGCATCAAGATACCAAAGGCCGAAATCGTCGTCATGAAGCTCGATAACAGGCTGGTTATAGTCAAACGGAAGCTCTTCTTCAAACTGATCATCCATGGTTCCGTCTGCAGACTCATACATGATCTGAGCCTTACGGTTAAGAGGTTTGATATTTCTTCTGAAATATCCTCTGTCCATAGAAGCATCGCATCTGTTAAATATAACAAGGTCAGCCATCTTTACCTGATTTAAGATAAGGGCTTTCATGCTGTTGTTGCTTGTATATACGTTAAATGTGGTGGAATCGATGGTGGCGATAACCTGTACAAGCATCCAGTTTTCAGGAAACTCCCCTGCTATATCTTCAGGGTTCCACATTCCGTTGTTTTCTATAAGGATACGGTCAGGCTTATATGTGCTCTCAAGCTCGTCAAAGTACTCTTCAGTAAGAGTTTCCATATCTTCTACGGTAACTGTCTCTGTCTTGTTTTTCTTAAGTAACGCCGGGTTTATCTCTTCGATACCCTCTTCGCACATTATAAGAAGGCTCTTAAGGCCGTCGTTAAACTCGCCTTCAGCAAAAGTATCTCTTATAAAGCTTGTCTTACCGCTCTCAAGTAATCCCGTAAACATATATACAGGAATTTCTTTTCTTCTAAACATAAATGATTACCTTTCAGTAAATGATCTTAAACCCCGAAGAGCTCTTTAAGTTTATCTTCTTTAAGTTCAGAACCTATTACGCAGATACGTCCTGTGTAATCGGCGCTTCCTCTTCTTACCTCGTACTCGCCTGCGGTAAGATCAAAGTGGAACCACTCACCCTCTGTAGCAGGTACGATACCCTTACTACGAAGAATGATACCAAACTCATTTCCTTCGATAACAGAGAGTCTTGCAAGGATGCTCTTAAGTTCTTCCTCGCTGAACTTCTTAGGGCTTTCCTCGCCCCAGCTTGTAAATACCTCATCTGCATGATGATGGTGATGATGTCCGTCGTGATCATGATGGTGGTGATGATGGTGCTCATGCTCGTCTTCATCATCGTCGTCATCATGATCGTGGTGATGATGGTGCTCATGCCCGTCTTCATCATCGTCGTCATCGTCATGGTGGTGATGATGGTGCTCGTGCTCATCGTCGTCATCGTCGTCATCATCGTCATGGTGATGGTGATGATGATGCTCATGCTCATCTTCATCGTCGTGGTGATGATGGTGATGACACTCACACTCCGGATCGTCGCACTCGTCATCATCGTCATACATAAGCTCTTTTACAAGGGAATCGCCCTGATCCATAGCATCAAGGAAAGCTGCTCCGCTTATCTGATCCCAAGGAGTTGTGATGATGGTTGCAACATCGTTGTGCTCTTTAATTGCAGCTACCACATCAGCAAGCTTCTCATCTGAAACATTCTGAGTACGGCTTAATATAATAGTGTTTGCATTTTCTATCTGGTCGTTAAAGAACTCACCAAAGTTCTTCATATACATCTTTGCCTTGATAGCATCTACAACTGCTACAAAGCTGTTAAGCTTAGCGTCGCCAAGGTCATCCTTAACATTCTGTACGGCTTTTATAACATCTGAAAGCTTACCTACGCCTGATGGCTCAATAATGATACGGTCAGGATGATACTGTTCTACAACTTTCTTAAGAGCCTCGCCAAAGTCTCCTACAAGTGAGCAGCAGATACAGCCGCTGTTAAGCTCTGAAATGTTGATACCGGCATCTTTAAGGAAACCTCCGTCGATACCGATCTCGCCGAACTCATTTTCAATAAGAACAAGTTTCTCGCCCTTAAAGCTTTCAGCGATCATCTTTTTTATAAGTGTAGTTTTACCGGCTCCAAGGAATCCGGAAAATATGTCTATCTTTGTCATCTGCTTTATACTTCCTTTCTATATTTCCTATAAATATCCTTAAATAGTGTAACACTAAATAAATATAATGCAAGTTAAAAAAATATAAACTGATTTTTTAAGTTCCATAAATCAAAAGATACCGGTGTTAAACCACCGGTATCATCTCTTCATGATCTATTCTTTCTGCAATATAATCTTTGATCTTATCTCTTTCAAGCCCTAAAGAAACAGCTAGCTCGCCGTACAGACTGTCTTCGGCGAGCTTAAAAAATCTTTCATCGCTGACGGTGATCTTCTTGCCCTCTGCAAGCCTTTTCACCTTCCGCTGATAGATGTTTTTTAACATCTTGACAAGTTCAACCGGAACACACCCTGTAAGGATCTCCTTAAATACGGTTTCTCTTTCTTTTTCATTTTCTATATCAAGGGAATGGATAGAAGGGATATTACCAAGTATCTCTTCTGCTTCATCTCTTGAAATAAGCTTTCTTAATACGACTTTTGTGTTATCAACCGGGGTAAATACCGTGCTACCCTTGATATACACAGGCGCCAGTGTGTAATAAAGACGATCGGAATCGCCTGTAGGCAGACTGCCGATAGAGACAACCTTACATACGCCTTTAGAACCGTAAACAACAAAATCTCCTACGTTAAACACGATAAACCCTCCTTTGACCAGAAATAAGGAACAAAAGCCGGAGGCATAAGGCTATAAAGCCTTTCTTCCCCCGGTCAAGACTGTATTTATTCTAACATAAAATATGTCAAAACTCAAATCAGTACTTCTAATCAATAAGAGGGTTTATAATCTCATTTATCCTTTTGTAAAAACAATTTCTATTATTTTAAATTTGTGAAAAAGCCTGCTCAAGATCAGCGATTATATCTTTTTCATCTTCAAGACCCACTGAAAATCTGATAAGATCCGGAGCTACCCCTGCTGAGATAAGCTGCTCGTCGGTCATCTGTCTGTGGGTATGGCTTGCAGGATGAAGAAGACATGTCTGGGCGTCAGCCACGTGTGTTACAATGGATGCAAGCTTAAGAGCATCCATAAATTTAAGCTGGGTGGCTCTGTCACCCTTTACGCCAAAACAAAGAACTCCGCAGGTACCATCCGGCATATATTTTTTTGCAAGAGCGTGGTAAGGATCGCTTTCAAGGCCCGGATACTTTACCCATGCTACCTTTTCGTTCTTTTCAAGATATTTTGCTACGGCAAGAGCATTCTCGCAGTGCTTTTTCATGCGGAGAGGCAAAGTCTCAAGGCCAAGATTGATATAAAATGCATTCTGAGGAGACTGGATAGAGCCAAAATCTCTCATAAGCTGGCTTGTGGCCTTTGTGATATAAGCAAGTTTGCCGAATTTTTCCGCATAAACAAGGCCGTGATAAGATTCGTCAGGAGTAGTAAGACCCGGGAACTTGTCTTTATGCGCCATCCAGTCAAAGTTTCCTGAATCTACGATACATCCGCCCACAGTTGAAGCGTGTCCGTCCATGTATTTTGTGGTGGAATGGGTAACGATATCTGCTCCCCACTCAAAAGGCCTGCAGTTTACAGGGGTAGCAAAAGTGTTGTCTATAATAAGAGGTACCCCGTGTTTATGAGCTATCTTTGCAAATTTTTCTATATCATATATAGAAACCGTAGGATTTGTGATGGTTTCTCCAAATACAGCCTTGGTATTTGGTTTAAAGAGCTTATCCATCTCTTCTTCGCTTATTTCCTGATCATATACAGTACATTCAATACCCATCTTAGCCATGGTTGTGGTAAAAAGGTTAAAAGTACCGCCGTATATAGCCTTTGAAGCAAGAAAATGATCTCCTGCCTCGCAGATATTAAAGATGGCAAAAAAGTTTGCTGCCTGGCCGGATGATGTAAGCATAGCTGCAACGCCGCCCTCAAGAGCTGCTATCTTTGCAGCTACCGCATCATTTGTGGGGTTTGCAAGTCTTGTATAAAAATAACCGCTTTCCTCAAGGTCAAAAAGCTTTCCCATGTCATCACTGTCATTGTAATGAAATGTGGTGCTCTGGTATATAGGAAGCTGTCTTGGCTCCCCATTTCCCGGTGTGTAGCCTTCATGAAGGCACTTTGTTGAAATCTCACTCATTAATTATTTTCCTCCTAAAGTCATTTGATAGAAATTATATACTCTTTTTTCTTTGTTGTCGATAGTTAAAGGGCGGCTCCTTTTACGAAGCCGCCCTGTTATGACGCTTGCTGTTAATCTTTGCTTTTTTGCTCTCTTCTTGTTTCGGTCCTAACGTAAATATCGTCGCGGACCGTAAATGTGGCTTTGCCCTTAGCATAGCCATTTGCCGTTACCGCCGTATGCACGCTCTTTAGCTGTGCCTTAAGGCTGCCGACTCTTATAAAAGCACAAAGGAGCGGAAGCAAAATTGTTGCTCCTATCTTATAGAGCATAGCATTACTGCTCTGCGCCGCAGGATCGCCCTTAAATACCACAAAGGCAAGAAGTGCCACCACTGCAAGAGCTATGGCAAATGTAATGCCAAAGTATTTATAGAGTTTACCCTTGTCTGCGGGAAGGTCGCCGATAAGTTTTCCTGTCTGGCCGTTCATGGCAAAAAGGAAATTCTGTCCGTTCCATTTTGTGGAAAGCATCCACACCGGGAAAAGAGCATAGTTTACTTTTCCACGCTTAATGTCAACTTTCTCGCTTTCTTCTGAAACACTGTCATATCCTTCCACATCATCACGCATGGCGTTTAACACTGAATTGGTAAATCTAAGGTCAGCTCTCTTTTCGCACTCTTCCTTGCTTACATCGAATTTTTCTGCCATATATCCCGGAAGATATGCAGTAGTAAATTCACGAAGATCGGTGTAATCATAAGGCTCTATGGAATCCATGTGGTCATCCGGCATCTTGCTTGATGCATCGACTGGAACCTTTTCAAAATCCATATAGCCGGCTCTGTAAACATCGTAGAATTCTGTGGTGGTTATGATCTCGTCGTCGGTTTCTTTTCTGTCTTCCTTAATGCCTTTATAACGGACATCCGCATCTGCTCTGCCGTCAAAAAGCCAGAAAGGAACGTAAACACCCTTTATCTCTTCTACTCTGTTTCCTTCTGTAAAGGAATCAGGAAGAAGCTTTTTGCCCTTATAATGATTCTTAAGCGCCTCCACTGCAGCCTTCTTTTCAAGTTTAAAAGGAATAACAAGATCAGGCTTAAGAGCGCCTTCAAGTTTACTTGGAACCACAGTCGGGTTATCGCAATAAGGACAGCTTGTAGCAACGGTTGTTTCATCAAAAATGAGCTCAGCACCACAGGACGGGCAGTTATATGCTTTAACACCGTCTGCTGCCTCATCCCACATTTTTGAAGGTCCTGCAGATGAAAGTTTTACTTCATCTTCCGTAAAAAGGCTGCCGCAATATTCGCATTCAAGCTTGTTTTTTTCACCGTTAAACTTAAGAGGTCCTGTGCAGGCAGGACATTTATAGTTTGTAATACCTTCCGCCATAAGTCCACCCCTTTAAATCTTATGATCTGTCAGCGTCTGTAATAGGATCTCCGCAGTTAGGACAGAATTTAGGAGCATTTGCAAGATCTGTAGTGCTCCATCCGCACTTGTCACACTTTATCATGCCGCCCGGTTTCTTTGAGCCGCAGTTAGAACAGAAATTACCTGTATTAACGGTTCCGCAAGAGCATGTCCAGGTACCGGCAGGAGCTGCCTGTGGCTGAGGCTGCTGCGTTGCTCCTTGCGCAAAAAGGTTTGCCGCGTTCATGCCGCCTGCATTTTGAGCCATGCCCATTCCCATAAAGCCCATAGCTGCGCCGTTTGTATTTTTAGCTGCATCCTGCATAGCCTGGCCCTGAGCACCTGCAAGGTAACCGCCTGCCATGTTTGGATTTGAAAGAGCTTTGCTGCGCTGAAGATCTTTGATCATCTTCTCGTCTTCTTCGTCAGCCTTGATACTTGAAACGCCAAAATTAGCGATCTCAATACCTCGCTGTTCTCCCCAGAGCTTGCTGAGTTCTTCCTTAAGAGCATCTCTGATCTCTGTTGTATGAGAAGTAACAGCAGAATATCTGATACCCATGGCACTGATACGTCCAAAAGCAGGCTGAAGCGCTGTTAAAAGCTCGCTCTTAAGTGTTGAATCGATCTCGCTTCTGTTAAACTCACCTGCGAAGTTTCCGCAGATATTTGTATAGAAAGTAATAGGATTTACGATCTTGTAGCTGTATTCACCAAAGCACTTTACGGAAATATCCATATCAAGTCCGATATTGTTGTCTACAACACGGAAAGGAACAGGAGAAGGTGTTCCGTATTTGTTGCCGATGATCTCTTTTGTATTAAAATAATAAACTCTCTGATCCTTAGGAGCCTCGCCGCCAAATGTAAATCTCTTGATGGCTGTGCTTAAAACTCCTCCGATGCTGTCTGCAAGATTGCCTGCAAAAAGTGAAGGCTCTGTAGAGCAGTCATATGTGTATTCACCCGGCTCTGCACAAACATCTACAACCTTGCCCTGCTCAACGATAAGCATACACTGTCCGTCTGCTACCGCAATAACAGAACCGTTGCTTATGATATTGTCATTACCCTTTGTGTTACTTGATCTGTCTGAAGTCTTCTTCATTCCCTTTACAGCAAGAACATCTGCAGGAATGGCTTCACAGTAAAAATACTCCTTCCACTGATCTGCAAGTGTACCGCCTGCTGCACCCTTTAAAGCTTTAATTAATCCCATTTTTATATCTCCTTTCAAAAAACATTTTTTGTTTAGCTGCACTAAGCACATTATAATATTTTTCAGGCAAAATGATAATAGCTATTATTAGTAATCAAAAGCCTAAAATAACGATCCCCGATTCCCTTGCGGCTACCGCAAGTTTGGTCCTTGAATCAAACCCTGTTTTATCCATCATATGCTTGATGTGGCTGCGCACAGTCCAGACAGACATATGAAGTCTGTCAGCTATAAGCGCGTCAGAATCGCCGCTTGTAAGCTCACGCAGCACCTCAAGTTCTCTTTCCGTAAGCTCGCTGCTTTTGCAAAGTCCAAGTACAACCTCGGGTTTTTCCAAAGGATAAACCGACTCTCCCGCCATGGTCCTGTCCATGATATCAAGTATGGATTCCCGGCTAAGATCTTTATACCAGAAGCTTTCAACGCCTATGGCCCTTGCTCTGTCAATATAGGAACACTCCGGCATAGAGGTAACGATTATGATCTTTATCTCAGGATATTTCTTTTTTATTCTTTCCGCTGCCTCAAGACCGCTCTCCCCCATAGACGTACATACATCCATAAGTATAAGGTCAACCTGATGGCTCATGCAGTAAACTTCCGCCATTCCGGCAGATTCTATGGAATAAACCAGTTTGTAGTGCTCACTCTGCTTTATGATCATCTCAAAAAGCTGGCGTGGCATGGCCTGGTCTTCCACCACCATAACATTGATCATTGTCCCTCTCTCCTATCCCGGTATCTTTATAGTAAGCTTAAAGCCTTCACCTATCTCGGTTTCCATAACGCCGCAGGCCTTCTTTATCTGCTCGTTAAGTGAAGTAAGGCCGCCCCCCATAAGGACTTTTTTCCCGCTGCATTTTCCGTTGTCAGAAAAGCTAACGGTATAAAACGCCCCTTCTTCTTTTATATCTATATACATCTCTGTGGCCTTTGCATGCTTTACGGAATTGGTCATACACTCTCTTGCCGCAGCATTTATAAGTCTTAAGACCTTAAGGTTCTCCTTTGGAAGATTGCCGTTTATTATCACAAGAAGTCCAATTGTCTGACCCGCATTTATGATCTGGATCACAGGGTCTGTCATATCTTCGCTTACGGTCTCTCTTCGAAGAAGACTTATATTTCTCTCCCATGTCTTTACAAGATTTGCCGCAGCCGCGGGAAGCCTGTTTTGTGTAAGATAATATCTTGTGGCAAGAAGGGCTTCACCAAGATTATCGTGTATACGCACCTTTGCGGAAAGGATCTCCTCCTCTCTTGTAAGCCTTGTTACACTCTCACCGTATTTTCTAAGCATTCCGTTCATGGCAGAAAGTCTTTCGTTATCTGCCTGAAGCTCTTTTCTAAGCTCATGCAAAGATGTGGTATCCATGGCAAGGATCTGATTTATCATCTCACCCTCCACATTTATCTGTTCTTTTATAAATGTGATATTTTTCCCGTCATTAAGCTGCAGATTTATTATTTCCTTTTCTCCGTCAAACCGGTCAGCTCCCGGCAATTTCTTAAGTTCTTCAAAGAAAAGTTCGCCGCTAAGAAGTACCTTTCCAAGACACTTTTCAGCAAGTTCATACATAGTTTTGTTGGCAATGATGATAATACCTGAATTTTCATAAAACAAAAGCCCGGAAGGGAGCATATCAGCCCCTTCTTTTATGGAAGCGCCGGTTATCTCGCGGCTCATCCTGAAAAGCTCTGTTATAAGGAAAGCAGCTGTTATAACGGTAAGCGTTCCGCAGGCAAAAATGCAAGGGAAAGGCGACCCTGCCGAAAGCCTTATACCTGCGATCACCTGCTCGATGCCCCTTTCTTTTAGCAGTCTTAAAAATGAAATGACAAAAGCAGTTATGATCACAAAAAGCACAGGAAGGATCAGGTCTCTTAATCTGCCGGTATGATAAAATGTGACGCTTATCCAAAAAACCTGAAGTGCCATCAGCACGATAAGTGCGCAAAGTAAAGGTGTCATCATAAAACGTCACCTCCGTCTATCTTAAGAGAAGCATGCTCGTCTTTGACCTTCAGCTCTATATCGATCTCTTTTGAAGAAAACACTTTTTCTTTTATTGTCTCTTCAAAGGCATCGTAAGCACGCTTAGCAATATCAACGCTTATATCTCCGCTTACATCTGCCTTAAGTCTTGCCATACAGCCGGTATCACTTATATAACCTGCGGATTCTCTTATGCAAAGTTCCAGTTCTTTTGCCTTTATCCTGTTGCTGCTTTGCCCAAGGATAATAAGATTTGATCTTCTTTTTATGTAAGCGCCGTAAACAGAGGCTTTTTTAAGTATTTCATCGTACCCGTCGGTATAGTCTGCGTTGTTTTTTATAAGCATATCAAGCTCGTTTATGGGCTCTTTTAACTCTTCAGCTATCTGATCATAAAGCTTGCTTTGCATATTTACCGCCGCGATCTTCTTTTTTATCTCGATCTCGGCGTTTAATACGCTGTTGCTGTCTGAAAGCTCTTTTTTTGTTTCAGACAAGGCCTCAAGAGTTCTGTTTAGCATCGATACATCTTCTGTCCAGAGGAAATGGCCGCTTCTGATCTTTATATTTTTAAGTCTTGTGTCTTCATCAAGATAGAATTCTTCTTTTTCAGACTCGGTATAGGCCGCGGCAGGAAGTTCTTTCCAGTTTTTTGAAGAGTAGCGCACATTATAATCATTATCGGTGATCTGCGCTGCAAAAGGTGAATTTAAAAAGACTTTCTCATAGCCGATATTTGCCCTTATAAACCCCGCCTGTATAAGACTTTCCCAAAGAGACATGGTAAGCGCACAAAACATGGTGGTAACATCGATGTTTATGTGGATCTTTGAAAGCACTCCCGTAACATAAAAAAACGTGTACAAAAGTCCGATCCCAACTATTATAAGCGGAAAAACGATTCTTTTTCTTATACCCTTTATAACGCATTTTTTATAAATGATATAAAGCATGGCTCCCACAAGCAAAAGGATCCATGTTACTATCACATAATAAAAGAACCCGTATGTGTATTTGTCAGCATCTGCATCGATAAACTTAAATACAAGTTCATGCTGCTCATTGGTAAATACCACAAGAAACATCAGCACCGTAATAACATGGATCAAAAAAAACGCCGGTTTTGGCCTGTAGTTTTCTTTTGTCCCCACATAGATCGCCGCCGTAAGTCCCATAAGCGGCAAAAACAAAAGAGCCACGTAAAACAGATACCAAAGGAGTCTTGTAGCAAGAGGGTCTTTCACTATATAGTATTTGACGGTCTTTATTATAAGCCAGCAGGTCATAACAACGCAGGAAGTAATAAGACAGTTCCTGATCTTTTTTTGCATAACTCTCCTGTAAACCGCCACTCCCCAAAAAAGTACTGCAGCAAGCAGCGCTGCCGCCACCATCATTTCTTTAAAGCTGTTTAAGAGCTCACTTTGAAAGTGCAGCGAGTTGATTATGCTTACGGCTATGAGATAGGCATAGCTTCCTATCAGCAGACCTATCTGTTTTACCATTCTCCTACTCAATCTCATCAAGTAACCTCTTTGCCTCTTTACTTATCATATCTGTCAAAAATATCTTTTCATTTTTGTTTGTTACTTCAAAATCTCTTCTAAGAGCCGCTTCTTCGGTATTCATATCCTGTAAGAATTCTCTTGCTGAAAGCAGGCGGCACCCCTGACTTCTTATAATGATCTGCTCCTGTCTGTCGGATGTGGCTACTGTAATAAGATACTTTTTTGCATTATCCGTGGCAAATCTTTCAATATAGCTGTCTGCAGTCTGCGCTGTCTTTGTGTAGACAATGTTTATACTGCCTTCTTTTAAAACCTCTTCAGGGTGGCTTAAAACGTGATACGCATCAAAAACAAGGATAACGTGGGCTTTTATGCGCCCTGCATAGTTGCATACCTTGTCTATGAGTTTTTGCTTTGCTCCGTCTATATTGGCCTTAAGTAGATCTGCTGCCTCATCCCAGGAAAACAGTACGTTATAGCCGTCTATCAAAAGATATTCGTCTTTGATCTCAGGAGCCTTAAAGCTCCGTTTTCTGATAACAGGCTCTTCTTTCTTAAATCTGCTCTTTTTAACTTTCCTGTTTGCATAAAGGGTGCGCTCTAAGATCCCGTCTATCTCGTCGGTACCTATAAAGGACCTCTTTTCTGCCTCGGCCTTTGCTTTTGCAATGATCTCCTCTTCTGTAGGTATATTGCTCTCAACCTCAAAGCCTGTAAGTTTTATGTCGTCTTCCACATGTTTAAACTCAGGCACAGATTCCCAGGTTACTATAAAGCCTGTTCCGTGGCTGCAAAATACGGAAGATGAAGGGTTATCAAGGTCACTTTCAGGATCGTAGGCAAAACTTTCCATAACTTCATCTGCGTTATGGCAAACATCATACCCTGAAGGAGTAAGTGTAATTGAGCCCTTTCCTCCTGTATAAGAATTAAGCTCGCTCTGATAACCGTTCATGGTGACAACAGGTACATTGCCGCTTATAACGGCGCGCTCTGCCCCGCTTTCTGTTATCTCAAAGGTTCCGCTCATTTTTTCTATATCGCTTATGGCTCTTCCAAGAAAATTAGCAGGAAGCTCTAAGGTAAAATCATAGTATGGTTCAAGAAGCACCGCAGGGGCCTGCATAAGACCCTGGCGAATGGCTCTGTAGGTAGCCTGCCTGAAATCTCCGCCTTCTGTGTGCTTTATATGGCTTCTTCCTGAAATAAGTGTGATCTTTATATCTGTAACAGGCGAACCTGTAAGAACTCCCACATGTTCTTTTTCAAGGATATGAGTAAGTATCAGTCTCTGCCAGTTTTTCTCCAAAATATCTGTGCTGCAGGATGAATATGCGGTAATGCCGCTTCCGGGCTCCCCCGGCTCAAGTAAAAGGTGTACCTCCGCATAGTGCTTTAACGGCTCAAAATGGCCTATTCCTATGGCAGGCGCGGTTATGGTCTCTTTATAAAGGACGCTGCTTTCACCAAAGTTAACCTCTATGCCGTATCTTCTTGCTATCTCGCTTTTTAAGATCTCAAGCTGAACATCTCCCATACTCTCAGCCTGAAGCTCTGAAAGAGCCTCATTCCAGCGGATATGAAGATCCGGCTGTTCATCTGCAAGCTCGTAAAGTTTTGGAAGCACTTCTTTTACGTCTCTTCCTCCGCCAATCTCCATTTTGTATGTCATAACAGGTTCAAGGCTTACCTTTGTAAGGCCTTTTTCGGCTCCTATGGCTTCCCCGAACCTTGTAGTATTAAGGCCGCTTACTGCTACAATCTCTCCCGCAAAGCTCTCTGTTGGCGACGCATACCTGTTGCCTGAATAGACTCTGATACCCGTTACCTTTTCGCCTGAAGGCATTACAAATCTGTTTTTAAGAGAGCCACCTGTTATCTTCATGTGGGTAAGTCTTGTTCCGTCTTCATCATGAGAGATCTTAAAGACTCTTGCGCCAAACTTTTCTCCGTACTGCGGAAAAGTAACGTACTTAAAGAGACCTTCCATAAACTGCGTTACACCCTCATTTCTAAGGGCAGAGCCAAAAAATACCGGAAAGATCACTCTTTCATCTATTAGTTCTTTTATATCTTCTAAAGAAGGGGCACTGCCTTCAAGATAATTTTCAAGAAGTTCTTCATTGCTTGCGGCAATATTTTCCATAAAGCTTTCAGCCGAATCATCCGTAAAATCAATGATCTCAGGAGACAGACGGCTTTTAAGCTCGGAAAGGATCTTTTCTTTATCAGTCCCCGGCTGGTCCATCTTATTTACAAAAATAAAAGTTGGGATCTGTGCCTCGCTAAGGCACTTAAAGAGAGTAAGCGTATGCCCCTGCACTCCTGCAGGCCCGCTTACTATAATGATAGCGGCATCTAGTACAGCAAGGGTTCTTTCCATTTCGGCGGAAAAATCCACATGCCCCGGAGTATCAAGAAGAGTAACGCAGGTGTCTTTATACTCAAAGACCGCCTGCTTAGAAAAAATGGTAATGCCGCGTTTTTTCTCTAGTTCAAAGGTATCTAAGAAAGCGTCGCCATTATCGACTCTTCCTGTCTTATTAATGGCGCCGCTGTTAAATAAAATGCTTTCAGATAAAGTTGTTTTGCCCGCATCTACATGGGCCAGGACTCCTATAACGAGCCTTTTCATAAACTATTTTCTCCTGTATGTACTCGGTAATATAAGGAAAAGCATAGGGAAAAGCTCAAGTCTTCCCGCAAGCATATCAAACATAAGGACAACTTTTGAAAATGCCGAATATGCCGCATAATTTCTCGCAGGACCAACTCCCGCAAGGCCGGGGCCTATATCGTTAAGAGTGGCAACGACTGCGGTAAAGTTTGTAGTAAAATCAAATTCGTCAGGTGCTATAAGAAGTACGGAAAAGACAACTACCACAACGTATACGGCAAGGAATGAATTCGCAGAGCGCACCGTCTCGTGGGCTACCATATGTCCGTCCATCTTGATCTTTTTTATCTCACGAGGATGTACCAGTGTGGAAAGCTCTTTTTTGATGGATTTAAACCATATAACGAACCTTGAAACTTTCATACCGCCGCAGGTACTGCCCGCGCATCCGCCTATAAACATAACTGCCACAAGAACCGTCTTTGAAAGCTGCGGCCAGGAGTCAAAATCAACAGTTGCAAAACCTGTTGTAGTCATAATTGAAGCCACCTGGAAAGCAGCATGTCTGACTGTTTCTCCTGCCGATGCGTAAATACCGCGAATATCAAAGCAGATTATGCCTATTGCTGCAGCCATGATGATGGTGTACCATCTTACTTCTTCAAGCTTAAATATCTCTTTTATCTTTCCGCTTATAAGAAGAAAATACACAGTAAAGTTCATACCTGCAAGAAACATAAAAACAGTTATGACGATCTGGTTATACGCACCGTAACTTGCTATACTGTCTCCTAAAAGTCCAAAACCTCCGGTACCGATGGTACCAAACGAAATAGTAAGGGCCTCAAAAAGAGACATCTTGCCAAAAAGCAAAAAGATAACTTCAAGAGCAACAAGGCCGATGTAAATAAGATAAAGGATCTTTGCCGTGTCTTTTGCATGTGGCACAAGTTTACCTACTGAAGGGCCTGTACTTTCCGCTTTCATGATGTTCATGGACCTGCCACCCATAAGAGGAACGATCGCCATCATAAAAACGCAGACACCCATACCGCCTATAAAGTGAGTAAAGCTGCGCCAGAAAAGGCTTGCTCTGCTAATGGTGGTAAGGTCTGAGATAACACTGGCTCCGGTGGTGGTAAAGCCTGAAACCGTCTCAAAAAGTGCATCTATGTAATTTGGTATCTCGCCTGTAACTACGAAAGGAACCGCACCAAAAAGCGACATAAAAACCCAGGAAAAACCTACGCAAAGAAAACCTTCCTTAGCGTAGATCTTGGAATTAACGGGTTTCTTTAAAGACATAAGCGTTCCTATCAAAAAGCTTGCAAGAGCCGTAAGCAGATAAACAAGGACATTGTTTTCTTTGTAAATGAGTCCCACAAGTGCAGGAAACATAAGAAGCCCGCCTTCTATCTTAAGGACCAGTCCCACAACGTACATAACAATACGAAAGATCATCAGCTCTCAAGAACCTCCTTAATGTCAGACACGCTCTTATCGGCAAAAACAAACACAACAAGGTCATTTTTCCTTATCTCATCAGAACCTGTAGGGATAATGATAGCGCCGTTTCTGTAAATACAAGCAAGGATCGTATCTTTCTTGAATTTAAGTTTTGAAAGAGCAACTCCTGTATAAGAAGCATCATCTTTTATGGCAAATTCAACTGCTTCAGCCTTGCCGTCTTCAAGTTTGTAGAGCTTTTCAACGTTGCTTGACAGCGATCTGCTCATAGACCTTGCGTATCTGACTATATTTTCTGCCATGATAACACCCGGATTGATAACGGTGTCAAGGTCAAGGTTGTCTATAACAGATTTAAATGTGATCCTGTTTATCTTTGTAACTGTCTTTATGTCGGCATTTACTTCTTTTGCATAGATCGACATAAAGATATTTTCCTCATCAAGACCTGTAAGAGCTACAAACCCCTGCGCACTCTTTATGCCTTCTTCATCAAGGATCTTCTGGTCTGTGGCATCTCCGCAGATAACCATGGCGTCGGGAAGCATGTCGCTAAGCTCTTCGCAGCGCTCCTTCTTTTGCTCGATAATGGTTACCCTTACGCCGCTTGCAAGAAGGTATTTGGCAAGATAATAAGAGATCTTGCCGCCGCCTGCTATAAGGGCGCTTCCTACTCGGTTCTTTAAAAGCCCCAGCTTTCTAAAGAAGGAAATCGCATCATTTCGCTTTCCTACTATAGTTACTTTATCGTTTTCTTCAAATACGAAATCACCTTTAGGGATGATGACCTGGTCATTTCGGCTTACGGAAGCCACCAGGATATTGGGATTTATGTTACTTCTTATGTAAGTAATAGGCTTATCTATAAGTTCTGAGTCTTCGCCTACTTTAAAATGCAGCATCTCAACGCGTCCGTTTGCAAATCTGTCGATCTTGATAGCCGAAGGGAACTGCATTATACGAGATATCTCGTCTGCCGCAAGGGACTCCGGGTTGATGATCGACGATATACCGAATTCCTGCATAAAGGTGTTTACCTCTTTGTGATAAAGAGGATTACGGACTCTTGCTATGGTACGGCAATGCCCTGCTTTTCTTGCGATAAGGCAGCAGATAAGGTTCTGCTCGTCAGAGTTGGTAACTGCAATAACAAGATCGGCATCTTTAACGCCGGCCTCCATAAGGGTTTCATGGCTTACGCCATTACCTACGATACCCATGATGTCAAGTTCATCTGTAACGGAACTGATAACAGCAGCGTTTGGATCGATGATAACTATGTCGTGATCTTCGCTGCTAAGCTGTGAGGCTATGGTAAAGCCAACTTTTCCGCAACCTACGATTATGATCTTCATATGTCTTAATACTTCCTTTGTAAATGATCTACCCTCAACTTATTTATTTTACCACATTTACTCATTTATTGAAAGTCCGCGTTTTGCAAGGGTGTCTGCAAGTTCGTTAAACTCTACTCCCGCGTGACCTTTTACTTTTACAAAACTTACCTCTATGCTGTCTTTTACGCTGTCAAAATAGTCTCGGTAAGCTATGGTCCCCTCTTTATTTGCCTTCCATTTCCGAAGAGGCCATGCAGCGATCCCCTCGTAGTCATGATAAACAGTAAGTTTTTTAATGCCAAGCTCTATGGCAAGCTTTATAGCCTCCATACTTGCTCTTACCTCTCCTGCCACATTTCTCATGGTCGCAAGCTCAGCGTCTACCCCCTTGCCGCTTATCTCTTTAGTCTCCTCATCCGTAATAAACACAACTCCGTAGCCAAAGCTGTCAGGATAGCGCTCATCGTAGCTTCCGTCCACATAGGCTATGGCCTCCCCTTTTTTTACATATGTACCAGGTACCTGCGCCGCATCTTTTACACATGTACCAGGTACATGTGTAATTTTTGCCTTTGGAGTGTCGATGCCTTCAAGGAAATCTTCTGCTTCTTTTAATGTCTTAAAGCTCTTGTATCTGGCTCCCGCAAAGCCGTCCACCTGCTCTTTGCACTCGTCCCAGGTCTTATATATGCCGGGCTTTCGTCCGTTTCTTACCGCATAAAATTTATCTGCCAATTTGTTTCTCTCCCGTATTTTATTCTAATATCTAGTTTACCCCCGAAAATGCTTACATTCAATAGCAAAATGCCTTTAATTTCCGGTTCTAATATTACATATAAGAAGAAATACAGAAAAAAAATAATTTTACTATGGAAAAAATTGAATAATTGTGTTATTGTATACAATAAATATGAAGGAAGAGATAAATTGGCGGCATGTACTGCCAAAGGATCCGGAGGGAGAGAGTTATGAATAAATACGAATCAATGACAAAAGACGAGCTTGTTTTAGCCAAAAACGAGTATCAAAAAGAGTATGATGCTTTCAAGGCACAGGGTCTTAAACTCAATATGTCAAGAGGAAAGCCAAGTAAAGAACAGCTTGACCTTAGTATGGACCTTATGAGTGTTCTTGACAAGGATTCCGAGCTTGTAGGCGAAGAGGGAGACGACTGCAGAAACTACGGAGTACTTGACGGACTTAAAGAAGCAAGAGAATTCCTCGGTGCTATCTGCGAGGTTTCTTATGAAAATATCATTATTTACGGCAACTCTTCACTTAACGTTATGTACGACACAGTTGCAAGGTCCATGACCCACGGAGTATGCGGAAGCACACCTTGGTGCAAGCTTGATAAAGTTAAGTTCCTTTGCCCTGTACCCGGGTATGACAGACACTTTGCCATCACCGAGTTCTTTGGCATCGAAATGATAAATATTCCTATGACAGAGTCAGGTCCTGATATGGATCTTGTTGAAAAATACGTTGAAAATGACCCTGCGGTTAAGGGTATCTGGTGCGTACCTAAGTATTCAAACCCTCAGGGTATTACATATTCAGATGAAACCGTAAGACGTTTTGCAAGGCTTAAGCCTGCTGCAGAAGACTTCCGTATCTACTGGGACAACGCTTACAATGTTCATCACCTTTACGAAGAAAAAGAAAAGCAGGATTTCCTCATCGAGATCCTTAATGAGTGTGAGCGTGCAGGCAATCCTGACATTGTTTACAAATTTATTTCAACTTCAAAGATCAGTTTCCCTGGCTCCGGTGTTGCTGCTATTGCTGCTTCTAAGAAAAACCTTGAAGATATCAAAAAGCAGCTTCGCGTTCAGACTATCGGCCACGACAAGTTAAATCAGCTTCGTCACGTACAGTACTTTAAAAACATTGACGGTGTTATGGCCCACATGATGAAGCATGCAGCTATCCTTAGACCTAAGTTTGAGATGGTACTTGATACCCTTGATACCGAGCTTGGTGATCTTGGAATCGCAAGCTGGACAAAGCCTATGGGCGGCTACTTCATTTCCTTTGATTCTATGGAAGGTACAGCAAAGAGGATCGTTGAGCTTGCAAAGGAAGCCGGCGTTGTGCTTACAGGCGCAGGTGCCACATTCCCGTACGGAAAAGACCCTAAAGATTCAAATATCCGTATTGCTCCTTCCTTCCCTACACTTGACGAGCTTAAACTTGCGGCAAAGCTCTTTACACTTTGCGTAAAGCTTGCCTGCGTTGAAAAAGTACTTGAGAGTAAATAAATATCTCTGATATAATGAGGCCGGGATTAGTGTGATCCCGGCCTATTTTTGACTTTTAACGGAGGAAATATGCTTCTTAATACATATCTTAAGGAGACTTTTGGCTGCAAAGTATATAAAATTGCTTTAAATGGCGGTTTCACATGTCCTAACAGAGACGGAAAGATCGACAGCCGCGGCTGTATCTTCTGCTCTGCTGGAGGCAGCGGAGATTTTGCGGAAAGCTCGGAGCTTTCCGTAACTAAGCAGATAGAAGCCGGCAAAAAGAGGCTTCAGGGCAAGATAAAAGACGGAAAATATATCGCGTACTTTCAGGCTTTTACAAACACTTACGGGCCGGCAGATAAACTACAAAGGCTGTTTACGGAGGCTATAAACCACCCTGACGTGGTGGCATTATCAATTGCCACAAGGCCCGACTGTTTGCCTGAAGAAGTGCTTGCTCTCCTATCTGAGCTTAACAAAATAAAGCCTGTCTGGGTAGAGCTTGGGCTGCAGACCGTAAATGAGGAGTCCGCAAAGTACATAAGGCGCGGCTATCCTCTTTCCGTATATGATAAAGCCGTAAAAAATCTTAAAGATATTGGTATAAATGTTATAACCCACGTTATCTTAGGGCTCCCGGGTGAAAGCAAAGAAGACATGCTTGATACGGTGCGGTATGTCTGCAAAAGCGGAAGTTCCGGCATCAAGCTCCAGCTATTACATGTACTTAAAGGTACCGACCTTGAAAAAGACTATTTAGCAGGGAAATTCGCGGTACTGTCTGAAGATGAATATGTTGATATCATTGAAAAGTGCCTTAAAGTAATCCCGCCTGATGTTGTGATCCACCGCCTTACAGGTGACGGAGATAAAAAGATCCTTGTAGCTCCCCTTTGGAGCGGTGATAAAAAGCACGTAATAAACAGAATAAACGCTATAATAAAAGACACAGACCATCACTAGTCTGTGTCTTTATTGTTGCTAATAAAATAGTTAAAGCTTATTATTTGTAGTTCTTGAAACCAAGTTTCTTCATGGTTACGCCGTCAATCTTACCTGAAACCTTCT
>JAEEGF010519966.1_pt1 | contig 94877 bp, 73 predicted proteins | sample 9134171 | NCBI WGS metagenome assembly JAEEGF01 (sample SAMN16246542, study PRJNA631951) | gut metagenome | biome: gut microbiome; feature: rumen; material: AP-attached | host: Bos | place: Iran: Karaj | collected 2018-10
TATTATTTTTGTTACTAAATATCTGAATTAAGTACATCCCCTCATATCGCGGATCAGAAACATCTATGTTATCTTCTTCGTCTCTATCTGTCTCTACATTAGGCTTTTCTTCGCTGATAACATCTGCGTCCATCTTAATATCTTCCTTCACTTCTAAATCCATTTCTTTAAGTGAAGTCTCTTCACTGTCAGATCCTTTATCAGCAGTATTATCCTTACTCATTTCATCTACTTGCATTTGAAGACTGTCTATTTGTGATTGCAAATCTTCAACTTGCTTATTCAAGTCGTCTACCTGATTTACATCTCTTCTTTACCGCAACCATTAACGGATAAAGCAAAAAACACTATTACAACACATACTATTGATTTTCTCAATTGAATTGTAGCACCCGAAATATGCAATATTGCATTGCTATTAAATAATGTTTTCACAATTGTCATAGTAATCCTTCTATTCCTTAATAAAATCTTCCTCTGTTATGACATTATTACACCACCATAAGACTGTTAAATTTGCCAATTGTCAAATAATAAGTAAATGAATGCTGATCATAAATATGAGTATAAAGCTTGTAAAAGGGGTAAATGTATCTCTTAGTATACATAATTAGTAGTATGTATTTTGATGAGTGCTCGTATCGAATGCATTATTCTTATCGATAGTTACTTAGAAGCCTCACCATCAGGCTGCTAAGTCAGCCTTAAATCATCCCCTTTTACAAAGCTTTCACTCATAGATATATTTCTAGCAGCATTAAAGTCAGCGTTAATACCTTTTTCATAAATACTATAACTTTTACATAAAGGGTTGTTACAGCTAAAGGTAGTCTGTGATATTCGTTTACCTAGTTGACCACATACAGAACATCGTTGAGATGTATATGCAGGATCAATAAATCTTACGGCAATTCCATTATGCTTTGCTTTGTATATAATAAAGCTTTGAAGTTCATAGTAAGACCAGTTTCTTAAGACAAAACTGTTCTTTTCTTCTTTTCCAATATTCTGTAGGTTTTCCAGATTTATATACGCTGCATTATTTTTTAAAGCGAATTCAATGATTTTTCTGCTTACGTAGTGATTATAAGTTCGCACATAATTTCTTTCGCTGACCGATATTGTTTTCAAGTGACGTAATTTTTTTATTCTACCATGTCCACCTGTTGTTTTTGTTAAGCTTTCTTTGATTCGTCTTCGTTCACTTTGAATCTTAACTCTTTGTCTGGCTAATTCATCATAACTTCCAATAAATATCGATTCATATAGATCATTATTTAATGCGCCAACAGCTGGATATGCCATTCCAAGATCAACTCCAACACAAACTGATGTATCTAGAGTATTTTGTCTGACTGGTATTTCAAGAACAAGATTTAACTCTATTTTTTTATTGTTTCTTTTGTTTATTCCTATACTTGAATCGCAAATCTTATAATTCCCTTCAAATATTTTGTCGAATAACGATCTCGTTTCATGAGACCGCCTAATTGAGCCAAATTCAACATCAAATTTTATATTATTAGTAAAGCAAAGGTGAATCTTCGGATTATTGTCATTGAAAAGAGCTGTTTTTAATTCGTCCGAATTTTTGTAATCATGATAAAAACCATTTTTTCTTGGCTTTCCTGGTGATTTCATTTTGGTTCCCATAACGCTAATAAACTCACTTCTTACAAAAAGAGGTGTGTCTTGTCTGAACGTAGATAAAGAAATCTTTCCATATAGCAATCCATTATCACAAGCAGTTTTAAAACGTTTTTTACACGCGTTTAACACATCTGAGGCAGTATGAAGCCCTGTAGGGTATTTTTCCATTCTTAGTCCAGCATAGGCAGACTTTAGTTTTGAATTTGGAACACGTCCATACTCAGCCAACATTTCTTTATAATCATCTGAACTTATATGACTTAATTTAGCTGTGTACATTGCTGATATACACATGTTCATCATTTGGGATTGTATTTCCATACCATTTCTAATATAGCTATATGCATGATTCATTTCTTCTGTAGAACCCGTTGGCTTTAATATTATTTTACGAGTTATAACAGTTTTATTCATGGCACTCTTCCTCACTGAACACCAAATAATTCCTCCAAGTATAACAATAGGTGCAGGATATATGCACTCCGCCCTAAGTCTTTGCATACATAATCAGAATGTTTGAGTAGAGATCTCTGTTGCCTCTTGCGTATTAAGATCGTCAACACTAGATATTGCAGTCAATGTATAATCATCTTTTTGGAATGCTATGCAGAAGTAGCCAATTCCCAAATCCATTTCTTTGACCTTTGTGCCTAAGTCCACAGCAATACTTTGTAAATCAGTATCTGTAAAACTATCTGAAACAAGAGTAATGTTGCAATCTATTTTGCCATCTGCTCCTGCTACATCAACCATATACATATCACTCTTTTTATACTCATCGGGGATAATCGCATCCACCTGAGTTCTAATAGGTTCAACAATTGATTTATCAGCCATTGTAATCTGTACTGTCATTGTTCCATCATCATTAACAGTATAGTATGTCGATCCTGCATCATCACCTACTTCATAAGTACCATCAGCCTCTTTCGTCAATGTAATATCTTTTTGGATAAACCCCATACCATTAGCGTATACACCTTCATCAGTAGCGTCATCATAAATGATTACATGAAATTTGGAATCACTATTTTTCTTTACATAATTCATGTACCAATCTGACAGCACTTCTTCAGTACATTCAGCTTTTTCCCCATGGCAAAGAGTCATAGTTCCTATCTTATTCTTCCCACTTCCGCTCATAATATCTACAACTTCAGCATTATCATATATATGAGTCGCGGATGCTTCTTCCTGCTTCGAAGAGACGTCGGAAGACTGTGTATCTGCTGTTGTATTGTTTCTTGAACCCAAAATGAAGATTAAAAGCCAAAAACCAACAGTCACAGCAATTTTGACTTTAATGTCCCATGTGTTCTTTTTGCGCCAAATCAATACCATAACTGGTGCCGGAAAAAAGAATAGCCATCCCAGAACCCACCAAACCATATTGTTCTTTTTTACGGCAGTTGGCTCAATACCAGAATCAGGATACCACGTATGTCCACAATCTTGACAAAATCCCACTGTTCTATGAATTATCCGCTTATTATTCTTATCACGAATTTCACCTTGATTCTCTCGAGTGAACTTTATATTTGAGCTTCCACATCTTGGACATCCTTGTTTGTGAATCTGCTCTTGTTCCTTAAGCATATCAGCAGTAATTGTTGTACCACAATAATCGCAAGTTTTACTAGATCCGATTTCTGCTCCACAGCTAGGACATTTCATTGAATTAAGCCCTCCTTACAATGATTATTCTGCAATTATTTTAGCTCTGAATGCATGGTGATTGTGTAAACAATAAATAAAGTTTCAAGTATTAAAATTTTGTATTTCGTCAACAGCATACTTCAAACACCGTTTTATAAAGAATGCTTGATAAGAAACTGCAATAAAAATGCCAGTCACGGCTCAGTTTCAATCATCGGGTGATTAACTCTGAGTGTCGACTGGCACATAGTTTTGCAAAAGCTCTTTTACCTAACTGCTACCTCTGTCGATTCAAGAGCATCATAAATCTTGTCGACGTCATAATGTGGAGAGAATTCCTTGGCAGCATCGCAAATTTTCTGCACAACAATAATATCTTCCTCTAGCTCTTCAGCAATTATCTCAGGAGCTTTGCCCCTTACAAGTTTCTTACAGACAAGGGAAATGAGATACCTGTCTGCTCCTTTCTCTATTCCTTTCTCTATTCCTTTCTCTATTCCTATGTTTTCAGCTTCTTTAAGATCTTCTGCCATCAGTTCTCTTAATGCTTCACACATCTTATCATCTCCTCTCAACCTGCTGTACAATTCTCCATTTACCTTAGTACTTATCTGAAGGACAGCATCCGCATTCCTTTTGTCACCAGGTTCTGAAAGTCTACTGGCTTCTTGGATAAAACTCCGAACTTTATCCTCATTTGCATTTTGCTGCATCACTGAAAGAGCAATCAGCTCATTATCTTCTATTTCTCTTATTACAATAATTCTTATAGGTATCTCTATCAATCCAATTATCAAGTATACCCCTGGAGCTTCCTGACTAATTTCTTTGTTGTCTTTTCTAAGAATGCCAAAAAGCTTTTTAGGTTTTCTGGCTCTGAATATGGAAATTGTTATGTCTGAGATTTTAATCTCGTCAACATTATCACCAGCGCTTTTGTAAAAAGCCGCATATCCTATCACCTTCCACAACACATCAATATTCAGATCATCATTGGGATTCTTGTACTCTATTATGTTATACCCCAGGAAGCCTCTTCCTATGGCATTATCTACAACCACCTCAGGGTGCTTTTTGATGACAATATAATCAATTCTTAATGGCTCCCGTGCCAGGTAATGTTCCCTATCAATCACAATATCCTGTGAGTATTTTCTAAGACTAAATCTCAGTCCACCCTCAAATCCCGAATGCCAATCCAGCCGTTCTTTCTTCTCTGGATCTTTTGGCTTATTACTCATTTAAAGTATAGCACCTCCCTTTTTCATCAACAATAAACTGTAGTTCACAAAAATAAAAAGGAAATCTGACTGAGCCCTGAATTGTTTCCGGCACTCGCGAGGTGCCAACAGCTTCAGTCATTGCCAAAACGGCAGATGAATATATCCAACGAAGTATAAACTACCACAAGCTCTTTTGCCTGTAAATAGCTTTTCTGTAATCTTAAACAAATCTTAAGAATTAAACGTTCTTTCACACAAAATCAATGCCGGAAACCACTCACTGATTCCGCAAAAAAACAAAGTCATGTCGATGACCATTCATACTGTATATTAACAATAATAATACCGAGTGCCACCAACAGTAACGCTACCAGCCCTTTGATTGAAAAAGCTTCCCTGTTTTCTCCAAGGAATATGGCGGATAAAAGCACTCCCATTACTGGATTAATAAATCCGAATATCGATACCCTACTAACCGGGTTATATTTGAGAAGTACTCCCCACAATGTATATGCTCCTGCGGATATGAAGCCCATATAGATGAGGTTATATATACAGGAAGAACTGTAGAATACAAGCTTGCCTCCCATAATTATTCCAATCACAAACAGGACAAATCCACCTAGCATAAACTGGTATCCGCTTAGAGTCACGGGATTTTCATATTTAGAGAAGATCTTTATACAACAGGAAGAAAAAGCGTAGAATATTGCAGCCATCAGCATTGCACCTTCGCCATTAAAAGACACGGCACCTCCAGCGATCAACGCATTAGCCCCTCCAAGAATCATGATAATTCCTGCAAATCCCACTACACATCCTATAAGCTTACGTGGCGTCAGTTTCTCAAGGCGAAATATGACTGCAGCAATTATTATTGCCATAAAGTTCCCGGAGGCGTTAATTATTGATCCCCTCACTCCGCTTATATACGCAAGTGACATGAAAAAGAAATAGTACTGCCCTATTGTTTGCAGAAGAGATAAAACAGCTATATATTTTACGGAACCACGCTTTGGAAGCAGGATTTTTTGTGCCATAACAGAGCCAAATATAATTGTCATTGCACCTGCAAGAATAAACCTTGCTCCTGCAAGTGTTATTCTTGATGCAGTATCATCTGCGGGAATATGAAATAATTCATATGCAATTTTTATAGCAGGCGATGCGCTTCCCCATAGCACACAACACAGTAAAGCTGTGGCAAATGTTATCGGGAGATACGCCCAGATGGATTTTTTTTGATTGTTCATTTCAGTTTGATTCATTACTATTATTGCAGCGCTATCTCAACACATTCTTTGATACTTGCGATTTCATATTCGGCATGAAGTCCTTGTGGAAGAACTTTTTTATCCGGATTGACCCAACAGACATCAATCCCAGCATTATTTGCTCCGTGTATATCGCTTTCAATCCCATCACCTACCATAAGAGCTTCATTAGCATGAACATTTATGCTGGAAAGGGCAATCCTGAATATCTCAGGATCTGGTTTTGCTATCCCGACTTCTTCTGAGATCACTATGCTTGTTGCATATTTTTTGATTGGGGAATGCTCAAATCTGGCTCTTTGAATTGCGGCGATACCATTGGTAACGATGACGACAGGAAGTTGTTGGGATATCTGTCGGAGTGTCTCCTCCGCATCTGGCAGAAGAATGCTCTGCTGTCCCAGAAGGACCGCAAATCGTTCTGCGGCTTCCTTGCAGTCTTCTGAAATTGCATACTGCTCAAAGAATCTTTCAAACCGCTTATATTTTACTTGATTTTGGGTCATCTCTCCTTTTTCAAGTGCCCTCCAGCACTGAAGGTTGATCTCTTCGTACTGGTCATATCTATCTGGATGGAAATATTCATATTCATCTAACAAAAGCGCAATTGCATTCCGGTTGCAAGTCTGAAAATCCATCAGGGTATCATCATTGTCAAACAAAACTGCTTTATACTTCATTGCTTAGCTCCTTTATAGAGAATGTGAAAACAAAAAAACCCAGAACACATTGTTCTGAGCTTCCGGGTTGGGCTGTTATTAAAAACAGAATACCTCGTAGCGGAATCGAACCGCTGATTCTGCCGTGAGAGGGCAGCGTCTTAACCGCTTGACCAACGAGGCATTTTTGTCTGCCGTATTTCGGCGACTTGTTTATATTATTACAAATCGAAATAAAATGCAAGCACTTTTTTTAAAAATTTTTAAGTTTTTTAAAAAGCCTACTCTTTCATGAAGAAATCGTACACTCTCTGCCTGTAATCAGGGGCAGTATCAAAAGCCGCATGACCGAATCCAATATACATATAGAGCTCGAAATCTGATCTGTAGTCCAGATTCTCAGCAATCTCCATAGTGGCATCGCTGTCCAGAACAGGATCCTCAAAGACGCCAAGAGCAAGTACAGGACAATTGATCTTCTTGAGGTCATCTGTCACATTGTAATTCCTGATCGCCTTGGCAAGAATCACGAACTTCTCCATTTCTTCATCAGTCACAGACTTTGCGACTTCATCAAAGAAGTCCTTGAACTGCTCATAAACTGCCGGCGGGTAGATCTCTTTTCCATAAGCCTGATAAAGGGCATGGCTATCCCGTTTCTCTGCCAACTCGATCCATTCATCGATAACTGCAATCTGCTCGTCGTGTACACGCGGTGAAGTAGAGCCAAGGGCAAGCTTCTTAACCAGTTCCGGATACCTGATGGCCATAACCAGCGCGATCATTCCGCCCTGGGAAGCGCCAAAAAGATATACATCCTCAAGGCCCAGTTCCTTCATGACAGCTGCTGTATCATCCGCCATGTCATAAATGGAATAGTCCTCCGGAATGCTCTTTCTCCTGTCAAAGACATAGATCGTAAACTCCCTGAAGGAACCGCCATAGCTCTCTTCCACCGCCTTCGCAACCTTCATTATGCTCTGGATTCCAAGTCCGGGCAGAATAACAAACTTCTTTTCTCCGTCGCCGAAGTAGAAATAATCCATTTCAAATCCATTGATCTTTGCGGTACCTGTATTAGCCATGTTCTTGTCCTTCCTATGTCAAAAGACATCGAGACGCAAATCCACATTAACCACCAATAATATGATATCAGTTAACATGTCACATTACTATCACAAAAAGAGCCGCAACCCTTTATTTAAAGAGTCACGGCTCTGCATCGTTTAGAAATATTTAGAACAATCCATCCAGGTAAATGAATCCTGCATATCCGTTCTTATCAAGAAGTTTAACTGTGTCAGTTCCCTTCGGGATGGTAAAGGTCTTTTCCGCACCCTTGTGTCCCTTATCAAGATAATGAACTTCAAGAGTTACGTCAGGTCTGTCGGCCATTGCCCTCAGAACCATCTCGTGGAAGGATATCCAGAGAGCTGTCTCAACCTTTACTGTCTCGCCCTGCTTAGCATTCTTGATCTTCTCAGCAGTGTTCTTGTTGAAGAGGTAATATGCTGTAACAGGAACTCTGTAGAGAACATCTCCACAATTGCTGCAGATATAAGTCATCTCTCCATCCTTAGTTTCAGAGCCCTGAACCTCTGTCCATACGTAGGTATGGTGAGTGCATCCGGATGTCTCGCGGCCTCTCCACTTTGCTACAAGTGTCATGCTGTGTGTAACAGGTTTTCTGAGGTCGTAAATGTTTCCATCGATGCTCCAGCCAAGGAACTCATCTCCATCCACGTAAGGATTGGCAGGTACAGGAACAAGATCGCCAAAGGAAACATTTACAGGTGAATAAACAATACCATCAACTCCGCTGTCGAAGCTTACTGTGAGATATGGGCCCTCGCCTACAGTTACAACGATGTCAGCGCTTGCAAAATGGTTTTCATCTGCAGCATTTCTGATCAAATAAACTCCGGGAGATACATACTCTTCTGCGTTGTAAGCAATCTTATAAGTTCCATCTCCATCAATCTTACGGTATTCCATGGTTCTTGGTGAAAGACCCTTGATTATTCCATCCCATGTATTCCTGGTTGATGTGACTTCAGTAGTGATCTTGCTGGCATCAGGAGCAGCCTGAACTGCCTTGTCAATGTAGACTTTCTTCTGTCCCTTTACTGCAACAGATTCATCGCTGTTAAGTACTACATAGTAATAAACGGTATGCTCACCAGCAACAGCCGGGAGGTTCTTGAGTGTCGTTGAACCATATGTCTTATAGTACGCTGTGATATCGCCTTCAGCAGGCTGCTTACCCTCGGTACCTACAAGCTCATATGTGGTGCTGTAGTAGATTGTTGCACCATCATTAGGAGTTGCGGTAACTTCGATATTGTAACCGGTGTAGGCCTGGGTCGCAGTTGCATCAACGAATACTCCGTATTTATCTTTGGCTGTTACCGAAAGCTCTTTTGCAGTAACTGTGTATGTGCCTGCTATCTGTCTGCTTGCATCCAAGGAGTAATTTGGATTATTGACTCTGCACTCACTAAATGATATCGGATAAGTTCCTGCAGTCTGAGGATCAGCGGTTGTTGTAAGCGTTGCTGTAACAGCAGCTGCGGCATCATCTCCAGTCTCTATACCACTTACCACATAGTTCAGTGTTCCAAGCTGTGCACCTACAGGAGTTGCCACATCATCAGCTGCAACAGTCAAAGGCTTGGGTGATATTGTCACACTGACAGGTCCTGTTATTTCACTTGAACCTGTGAGTCTGTAGTAAACATCATATGTTCCTGCATCCTTAGCTACAGGTACCTTACTTGAATCCCATGCGCCATCCGCGCCAAGTCTGTACTCTACTGTTCCGGCAGGATTGTATGCCATTGAAACAAGCGACTGCTCTTTGCCGTTATATACAAGTCCTGACACTGCTGCAGGATCTGTAGTTGTATCAGATGTGACATTTACGATTGCTGTAGCGCCTTCACCCTGATTGATTGCAAAACCATATATTACATTTCCATTTACCTTTGGGAGAGAATCAACTCTTACTTCTGTTGGTGTATTAGCCAGAAGCTCTAAAGTCTTAACTGTCTCTCCATCCGGAGTCTGATAGACATTTACCAGATATTTCTCATTCTGAGATGCATGATCACTCTCAGCATAGAGTCTCCAACCCACAATTTCTCCGCCATTTCCAGTCTGGTATAACGGCTCAACAACAAAGTTCCTTGGAGCTCCAAATCTCCAGATATTGCTGTCGCCCTCTACAGTCAGATAGCCATTATAGACTACGGTTGACTTATTAGCAGAGTTATCTACGAACAAAGCTTCACCGGATCCTGAATTAGAAAGGACAACACTTCTTACCACTGAACCGGTATTTGTCATCTGATTAAAATTGACAATCTCTCCAACAGCAATATTACCGGAGTTATTAATGGTGCCATCATTCGAAAATACCATCTCATCATGAACTGCTTCTGTAATAGTGCCGGTACGTCCATTGTTTACGATTTCAATATTGGCAGTAACAATCCTTCCTGCATTGTTAAGTGTTGCCTGAGCATCATTTATCAGCGAACTTGGCATTGTATATCCAAGCTGAACGCGCTTTTCAGTTGTAAGCGGATCATATGTCAGCTGCAGAGGAATTATTGCCTCGCTTACAGGGCACATATAAATAACACCATCTGCTGTGTTATCTATTATTCCATAGTTGCCAACGTATCCTGGGCTAAGAACAATATCACCGCTGTTAATGATCTTGGCATTTCGGTTATATGTATACCCTTGGTCGCCATTATCTTTTATACCATTCTCAATATGTCCCACAGAGGAACCATCCTGAGTAACATCATCCTTCCATGCAATCTGGATTCCCTTGTGGTATGTGTAGATTCCCTTATCAGGGTCTTTTGAGCTGATGGTTTCAGCATATCTTCCTCTGTTGTCAATAGTTCCCATGTTATAGAAAGCACCATTGATAACGAGAGCACCGGAGTTTACTAAAGTTCCGTCCGGCAGGATGTTAAATACAGCTTCCTGCATATCACGATTTACAGGTGCTGTTGGATCTATAGGCTTTCCTTCCTTACCCTCGATGGTGATGATTCCGCGATTCTCAATTATTCCGCCGGCTTCAATAGTGATAACACCACTATTAAGAGTTGTTGCAGGAGTCTCGCCAGCAGGTGTTGATGCAGCGTCATACTCAATCTCAAGCTGACATGTATCTGCAATGATGAACTTACCACCATTCTTGATAACCATTGAAGCATTGTTACCAACTGCAAGCTCAGCACCTGTTGTCTGGAATGAATCCATCAGCTCCATACTTCCGTTGGCAACTGTAAGCCCCGCTGCTCCTGTTGAATTGTGGTTAGCGATCTGAATATCAAAGCTGTTAACATCCAGCAAAAGATTTCTTCCCTCAACGCTGAGTCCTTCAAGAATAGGAACCTCGCAGATGAGCTTGATAGGTCTGCGCTCAGCAAAAATAGGTGAACCCATTGCTTTAGCGAGTGACCAGAACTTCTGCGTTCCTTCGTTAGGATTAACGGGACCATCAAGAATTGATATCTCGATGTCGCTGCCCTTAATGGTGTAGTTAGTGTAGCCCTGTCCGGCAGCCTTCTTCTCATCTGTATAGTACTTGGTCATGTAGTAGTCGCCATAGGTTGGCCACTTGTTTGCATCAGGAGATGCTGCGGTTGCATCAAAAGCAACGCCCGGAAGGTAATCGCCCTCATTATCAACATACATCTCAAGAGGGAAATCTGCCTGGAACTGAGCTGTTGTGCTTCCTGTATCAGCTCCTGCTACCAGAAGACCTGATGAGTACATAATAACGTCGATGTAAGGAACACCGGTGCTATCATCAACAAATACGCTCTTGTCTGCAAGATCCAGCACACCAACCTGTGTTCCGGCTGAAGCAAAGGTTTCACCTGCAGCACTGTTTCTGTATTTCTCAGGCTGGAATGGTACAACCATCAGAGCCTTATTGTTCTTTTGTCTGAAGTGAAGATATCTGCCAACAGATCCTGCCTGATATGCATCAAAGAACTTGCTGATATCAACTCTGACAATATAGTAGGTTCCGTCAAAGCCTGACATCTTCTTATGTGTTCCACCTGCGCCGTTGAGGTTCTGCTCCTCAGTTATGGTGTAACGGAAATACTTATAAGGAACCGTTGTATTGGCTGCATTTGTATCTCCTGCGAATTCACAGGGAGCAACCTTCCACTCAAAAGGAGACGCAGCTCCCATGATGATGGCCGGTTTCTTATCTGTTGGTTCATTGGCCACTGTGGCATTATTGACCTCAGTAATGCCGATGGTTCCTGTTCCCCCCACCTCAGCAGTTACCTTATACACGCCGGCTGTGCCGTAGGATTCCTCCTGAAGCGTATAAGCTCCTGCCATAGCCTTTACCGGCCATAAAAAAAGCGCCATCATAAAGGCACCTAAAAGTGCCGTCACGATCACGCATAGTCTGCCCGGTGACATTGAAATAACACCCCTCTTGTTCATACACTTGTCCTCCAAAATGCCAGGTTTAAGAATAACCAGAATGTTTGCATCTACCAATTATTGTATAATATATTGACGTTTAACTCAATATATAGTACTTTTTTATTTGATTTTTGGTGCGTTTTTTATTGTATACTAGAATATGTAAAAAGAGTTTTTCTTACGAAGGGAGTATATTATGAAAAAAAAATTAGCGATGCTGATTTTGGCAACAGCCATAACCCTCAGCGGATGCGGAAGCGCAGCTTCGGTAGATGAGCCTGCAACACAGCAGCAGGAACAGCCCGCTACCGAAAGCAGCACTACCGATCAGGCCCAGACTGCTTCCACAGAATCAGCGCCGGCACAGGATGCCACAGAAGCAGAAGCCGTTTCTGAAGACGTACCATCTTCTGCAATCTTCAAAGAAGTTACCCGTTATTATAATAAGTACTACGAAGGAGACCTCAAGGAAGATCAGGACGGAAACAACATCTATTATAAAGACCTGTTCGAAGGTAGCGCCCAGGCAGTTATGCTAATCGACGCCTGTAAGCCTCTTTACCCTGCTCTTTATGATGCACTGCACGAAAACGCTGTATCCATTCTGAAAACAGCCGATAAAACCGCCGATGAATTTGCCTCCACCGCCGCAGAAGATCTGGAGGCGTCAGTAAAAGACGGCTATCCATTCATTGGTCCTTACTCAGATGTACGCCAGGTGTCCATAGCCCGATTTGACGATCAGGTCTTTTCCGCATTTGACAACTTCTACAGCTTTATGGGTGGCGCCCACGGAATCTACGGCCTTACCGGTTACACCTATGACACTCAGACAGGAGTTCTTTTAAACCTTGCTGACGTATTGACCCTCACTGAAGAAGAGCTTGATCCCATCCTCAAGAAGAAGATTGAAGAATCTGCCGTTGAAAAGGATGATTTCATGGATCTTGATGAATCATTATCTCACTATAAGTTCTTCCCCAAGGAGAATGATCCGGACGACTATGAGAACTACGAATACGCTTACGACTGGTACCTTGCTCACGATGGCATCCACTTCTATTTCGGGCCTTACGAGATCGCAGCCTATGCCATCGGCGCAACTGAAGTAGTGATCGGCTACGACGAGCTCAAGGGTCAGATCAATGAGAAGTATGTTCCAAACAGCTCCAAGGGATATATCGTTAAAGAAGAGCTCACGATAACATCATCAGAGTGGGACGATGACACCTCAGATCTTCACCTTGTGTACGAGAAGGAAGATCCTGATGCCGATACGACAGATGGTGCCACATGCAAGTCTCTTGCTCTTAAGTTAAAAGACAAATCGGCTAAGGTTGACCTTTACTTCGATTACAACTATAACTCCTCCACCATCACTCCTTACAAAGTGGTTACAGATGACGGAAAAGAATACCACTATGTATTAGTACATGAGTTTAATGACTACCTGTCTCTTCTGGTGTTTGAAGTTACCAATGATGATGTCTGGCTTTTAGGACAGGAAGGCTTCCATTATGTATACTCAGATGTAAACACTGACCTGGACGGCGAGTTTGTTCTTACCGATCCAAACAACATGTATCTTGGCCAGACCGGTGATGCTTTCGGCACCTACACCTGCTATGCAAGCTACAAGGTTGGCGACGACGGAATGCCTGTTCTTCAGGATAAAGAGTTCGTTCTCAGCTGGTGCTCACAGAACGCCAAGTCCAAGAAGGACCTTGAGGTTACAGTTGTAGATAAGGACGGCAACGAGCTGTCAAAAGAGACTCTTCCGGCCGGAACACACTTAGTACCATTAAAGACAGACAGCAAAAGCTACATGGACTTTACGCTCGATGACGGAAGATTCATCAGAATCAACTACACCAGCATGACATATCCTGTACAGATAGATGGCGTCGATATTGATGACCTCTTCGACGGACTGGAATATGCGGGATGATTTCATTTTAATAAGAATACGAAAGGGACGGGTCATTTCTGATCCGTCCCTTTCTATATATTTGATAAGTGTTTGATAGTTAGCGGGTTTAGCTTGCTTTTCTGTCTGAGTCAGAATCTGCCTTTACCTTGATGTTCTTTTTTCTCATGTACTCTTCAACAGATACTCCGGCGATTGCTGCAAGGATGATGAGGATCCAGTATGGGAAGCTCTTCTCCTGCTGCATAGGTGTTGCAGCCTTAGCAGTCTCTTCGTCAGCGATGTTAGTCTCTGTCTCAACTGTTGTGGTCTCCTTCTTCTCCTCAACCTTGTTTGAATCCTGAGATTCTGTCTGGTTAGCAGAAGCGTCTGAACCATTGTTGTCGCTTGAAGCGCTTGCAACAAGTGTTGTGCTGTCGTTTGCATCTGAAGACTTTGTCTCAGTTGTGCTTGCATCAGCTGTCTTTGTATCTGCAGTCTTTGAATCTGCTGTCTTTGCATTTGCTGCGCTTGCTGTAGCTGTGCTGCTTGTAGATGGTCTGTTAGCACCAAGTACCTGACCAACCTGTGCTCCAGCTGCAGTGTTTCCAACACCAGCTGAAATAATTGCCTCGATTGCATTAAGAGCGTTCTGTGTAACCGTTGAGATTACATTTGTTGTTGCATCATCAGAATCGTTTGCGTTAACAAGTGTTCCGGCTTCTGAAACCTCTGTCTGCTCTGCTGCCTGCTGAGCCATATCGGTTACTACAGTTGTTGTCTCTGTATTAACAGCCTGATTTGAAGACTCCTGCGCAGAATTCTGTGTTGAATTCTGAGTAGTATTCTGTGTTGTGCTCTGTGTTGTTTCCTGAGCATTATTCTGTGCAGACTCCTGAGCAGCGTTCTGTGATGTTTCCGGAGAAGCATTCTGTGCTGTTTCCTGAATGCTGTTCTGAGCCTCGCTCTGTGCTGTCTCCTGAACTGCATCCTGTCCAGCGTTCTGAATAATATCCTGAACGGTATTCTGTGCTGTTTCCTGAGTGCTGTTCTGAGCCTCGTTCTGCTCAGACTCGTTTGATGTCTGCTCCTGTGCAGGCTGTGCTGCAGGATCCTGTGTAGGCTGATTTGATGCCTGCTCCTGTGAAGGTTGCGTTGCTGGCTCCTGTGTAGGCACATTAGATGCCTGCTCCTGTGAAGGCTGTGTTGCAGGATCCTGTGTAGGCTGATTTGATGTCTGCTCCTGTGAAGGCTGTGCTGCAGGATCCGATGGAGTTGTCTCTGAACCTTCATTTGCCTCTGTGTTTGTAGAGGCAGCCTTCTTAAGCTCCTCTTTCTTTTGTTCAAGAGTTGTCTTGGCCCCGGCAAGCTCAGTAACTGTTTCGTTCAGATTCTTTTCTGCTTCTTCAAGGTCCTTCTGAGCCTTTGTGTACTGTACATTGAGCTCAGCAAGATTAGCTAAAACAGCTGCGTTATACTTAGTCACACCACTCTTAAGAGACTCGATTTTGCTCTTAAGCTCTTCAAGTTTGGTCTGAGCATTCTCCACCTTAGTTACAGCATCTGCTGCCTTACCCTGTAGATTTTCATAAGCCCTGAGTGCATCATTGTAGTGGGCACTTGCCGACGCAACATCATTAAGAAGCGCTTCTCTCTCACCTTTCTTTGTATCAAGAATGCCCTGCTTTGAAGTAACATCAGATTCTTTGGAAGCAGCAACTAGCTTTGCAGCTCCGACCTTATCATCGGCGTTCTTCTTAGCTGTATTTGCATTATTGAAAGCTGTCGTTGCATTTGATGCCGCACTCTCAGCTGCCAGCTTTGTTGCTGCAACTGCATCATTATATTTACCAGCATTAGTTACAGCCTGATCTGCGGCAGTCTTGGCCGCACTAGCCTTGGTTACTGCAGTGTCTGCTTCATTCTTAGCATTAAGTGCATTCTGTTTTGCAGCATCTGCTAAATCCTTTTCTTTTGACTTCTTGTTGTAATCCTCAGTAGCACGCTCAAGAGCTTTTTCTGCTGCCTTTAACTGCTCTGCACTAGCTGAAGTGTTGGCTCTTACCTCTTCCAGTGCTTTTTTGGCATTTTCTTGTGCTTCAAAAGCTTCTTTAAGAGCATTTCCAGCTGCTGTCTGATTCTGCACTGCATTATTATATGCTGAATTTGCTGCAGTCTGAGCACTCTTTGCACTATTGAGTTTAGCAGCTGCTTCTACTGCATCTGACTTTGCATTTTCATACGCAGTCTGAGCAGCAGTGTTTGCTGCATCAGCTAAACTGAGAGCTGTCTGAGCTGTAGCCTGTGAATTCTGTGCATTAGTAAGTGCTGTACCAGCATTTGTAGCGTTTACTTTAGCTTCTTCAAGTGCTGTACCAGCATCTGAAAGAGTTGTTGATACATGAGTAAGAGCATTATCAGCCTTATCATATGTATCCTGTGTCAGCCCTGCAATCAATCCCTTTGAAGTGTCGAATGTATTCTTGGCACCATCATATTCTCCCTTTGTAGAATTCTTAAGGTCAAGTGCCGTCTTAGCCTGTTCAGCTGCCGTCTTAGCTGAATTTGCATTAGCAAGAGTCGTAACAGCACTATCGTATGAAGCTTTTGTTGCATCGTATGCAGCCTGTTTTAGCACTACACTTTCAGTCTTGGCATTGTGCTTAGCCAGATCGGTATCATAAGTAGTCTCTCTGTTGGTAAGCTCAGAGCTGTCAGTTTTGTAGTTTGTCTTCTTAGTGTTTAATTCACTGCTCTCCGTCTTAATCTTATCAACAAGGGCTCTTCTAGCTTCAACACTATCTTTTATTTTGTCATACTTCTTCTTGTAGAGATTATTGTCATACGCTGCTTTCTCCCAGCGACTTGCAGTACCATTAAGAACCTTCGAATAATTATCATATACCTGCTCATCATACCAATTATTTGGCATATCATTCAGTGCATTCTGGTCATTTTCAATTGCTTTATTGAGCTCAGTGATTTCTTTAGAAACACCCTCTAATCTCGCCTTCTCCTGTGCTATCTCTCCAGCTTCCTTCGCAAGCGCCTTTGTTTCCTCATCGTAAGGAGTCTTAACAGCAACGAGCTCGCTTTCTGCTTTATTCATCGCCGCTTCAGCCTTATTCTTGGCTGTTGTTGCCGCCTCTACAGCCGCCTCAGCATAGGTAAGACTAGTCTCAACGTTATCCTTATCAAGAGCCTTAGCATCCCAGGCTGAAGTTCCTGCTGATGCGGCAGCTGCTGCATCCTTTGCTGCATCCAGTGCAGTTTTTGCTGCCTTAGCTGCCTCGTCCGCTGTCATAGCTTCCCTTATACCATTTGAATACTCGGATTCATACTGACCATTCTTATATGCTGCTTCATCAAGGACATTCTTTCCCTTTACATCTGAGTTAGTCGACTCATCTGCTTTAAAATATGGAATACCTGTTGTCCAAGCAATATAATCCAGATTTTTTTTAGTAATAATTATATTAGTTGTTCTGTAGTATGCATCACTTAATTCACTATTACCATTCATTGTTCTGAAATCATAGTATTCAGTAACAACAGTTCCATCAGCATTTAAATAATTAACTTCGAAATAATTCTGATCTGAAAATGCTCTCTTATTCAAATCGCTTACAGAAATATTATTCACGTCTACATCTGGATGGTTTGTGAATACATAATATTGGATCATACTCTTAGCAAGCATGGTATTAGCATAAAGCGCCTCCTGAGACCTGTTATAAGCATTGAATATATTCACGTCCTCTGTGCTTCGGGTCTCTTCTGCAGTCTTCGAATTGGCATCTATAGTCTTTTCAAGATTAACAATCTCATTATAAAGAGTATAAGTATTCTTCACTGCATCAAGAGCATCGCCTGATGCATCAGTTGTCTTAACATTTCCATCTGCATCCTTGACAACATTAGCATTATCACTGGCATTTGATGCGCTTTCTGTAGCATCGTTCTTGGCACCTTTGATATTCTTTTCTGAATTACCATCGTAAAGATCTGCTTTTTCTTCAGCTGTTGTCTTAGCCTGCTGAACCAACCCAGCATTAGTCTGCGCTTCTGCTACCTGATTATCAGCCAAAACCGCTGCATTATAAACAGCTTCAGCCTCATTATATGCTGTCTGAGACTTCTGGTATGCTTCTAAAAGATCTGCTTTCTTAGTTTCATCAGTTTCGTTATCATATGCCGACTTAGCTAAATTCATAGCTTGGCTGGCATTATTCATAGCTGTCTGGGCAGCTGATTTTGCTGCATCTGTGTTGGCTTTTCTTGTTTCAAGAGTCTTTTCATCGCCATTATCAGCCTTTGCAGTCTTTGCAGTCTCAGCAGCAGTCTTTGCAGCCTCAGCAAGCTGCTGTGCTGTATTTGCCGCAGCCTGAACTGCTTCTGCTGATAGCTTTGCATTGTCTGCTGCAGTCTTAGCATTAGTAGCCTCAGTAACTGCCTTATCTGCATTATTCTTATTTATTAGTGCCGCATCGTATGCAGTCTTTGCCTTTTCCGCTGCTATTTTTGCCTGACTCTCCGCTGCTTCTGCTGCACTTGCCTTTGTAGCCTTTGCACTTGCATTATTCTCAGCTGCAGTCTTTTCTTCACCGGCTTTTGTCACTGCTGTATCAGCTGCAGTCTTTGCAGACAGAGCATCATTATAAGCATTGTCTGCTGCGGTCTTTGCTGCTGACTTTCTATTATAATCCTCAGTTGCATCATCAAGAGCTTTCTTAGCAGCATTCTTCTCTTCCTCAGTTATAGAAGGATCATCCTTAATAGCATTATATGCACTCTCTGCATTCTCCTTTGCGCTATTAGCTGCTTTAAGTGCGTTTTCTGCATTTTCTGCTGCTGTAGTAGCATTAGTTAAAGCCGTAGCTGCTACGGTCTGTGCAGCCGTTGCCTGTTGAAGCTTATTCTCAGCAGTTGCAGACTCCTGGTTAGCTGCTTTCAGAGCATTCTGTGCAGCAGTGTTTGCATTTGTTGCATCTGTCAGTGCCTGCTGAGCCCTGTTCTGTTCAGCCTTGGCATCCTCAAGTTCTTTTCCTGCTTTTTCAACCTCTTCCTGTGCACCCTTAAGTGCATTTTCAGCATCAGTAACAGCACTATCAGCATCTTCAACAGCTGCTTCTTCTACTTCTTTCTTAACGTCCTCAACTATCTTACGTGCTGCGTCAGCATCAGCCTTAAGCTTATCTGCTGCCTCTTTTGCCTTCTGAAGATTCTCTGCTGCCGTCTCAAGATTACTGCTGGTAGTGTTTATAGCTTCCTCATAATCTGACTGAGCCTGCTCAACACTCTCAAGAGCACTCTCATATGCAGCCTTTTTCTCCTCATAATCTGCTGTTACCTCTGCAAATTTGATCTGTGCCTCAGCAACCTTTGATTCTGCATTTGAAACTGCCTCTTCTGCATTCTGCGCATCTTCGATTGTCTCAACATTTGAAACAGTATCTACTGTATCAGAAACGATCTTATCAATAGCTTTAACAACCTTATCGCCATCAGAAACAGTTTGTGTCACTTCATCTAAGGCATCAGAAGCATTTCCCTCAGCCGTATCTACTGCCGCATCACTTGTATCTATTGCATTTACATTTCCCTCAAGTGTTTTCTCATCACTTACCACTTTCTGGGTTTTAACCGATAAATCATTAGCATCAGTAGTAATTGCAGCATTTGTCTCATTATCAACCGGTGAAGTCTCTACCTCTCCAAGTATTGCCACATTACCTTCAATGGCATCTTCTGCTGCATCTGATGCATTCTGAACAGCTGTATTTACGTCTGACACTGCTGAATCATAATTGGTTTCAACTGTAACAGCCTCATCAACCGGATCAGAAACATTTTCATTTGCTTCACTGATATGACTTTCTCCGTTGCCTGCATCCCCAACACCTTCTGTCTGCGCAAATGCTGTCACTGGCTGCATCACCATACTAGCACTAATTCCTAATGCTAATGCCTTAATAATCTGTTTGTTTTTCATAACCTTTTCCTTCCCTTCTAACTTATCAAACACTTTTTAGTCTTTTTTGACCGATAGTCCAATTCTACTACAGTCCACATCATGCCAATCATCATAAAATGATTTATTTTTGTATATTTTATGATTATGTATGATTTATTGATAATAGTCTTATCTAACCACCTGGCACATTACTGCAATGCCCTTTTCCATAGAACGTCTAAGGCGTCCCCACTGAGATTCCAAATTCGCCTGATCAAATGACTGCGACTTTTTCATCTGTACTTCTGACTGTGAAACAGTCTCCATATACCTTATGATTTCCTCTTCCATGGCACTTTTACTCATACGTAGGCTCCTTCCTATCTAATCAAACACTTTATTGTCATTTTTACCGACAATGAAGATTGTACTACGCGCCCCATCATATCACCCATCATAACAAATTCTATTTTTGTATTTTCTTTATCCAAATATGATTTGCCGGTATTTATCTGCTTTTCAAGGCACAAAAAAATTCCACAGCCCATTTTTTCACGGGTTGTGGAATGATTTTTCATGATTTTCCATATTTAATTATAGATTATTTTCTGTCCAAAAGCTTTTTTGACAAAGCATCTATTGTACCCGAATCCAAAGCAAGAACATTTCCGGCAAAGAGCGTCTTGACCACCCAGATCAGGAACGCGAACACCAAAATAGGAACAATACAGGATGTGACGATCATAACCGCCAGCGACTCCAGGAGGGAACCCACAAAATCAGTGATCTTATCTATGGTACTGGTAGTAAGACTCGTGATCTCACCGATGATTCCTGAATCAGAATCCCCTGTAATCTCCAGATCATTATACTGCTCGATGGTGTTCTCCACCGCATCCGCCTGAATCTGATAAATCTTATCAGACAGCAGCACACTTGCCGGAACTATCAGGAATATGATTACACCGATAAGCGCAAACTTCCCTGCTATCGTGACCAGATTTCGCTTTCCCGTTACGATCGCCGCGCACAGCAGCACCAGCGCCAGCGGAATCAGCACCGAGAACGTGATATACCCCGAAAGCGTGATCATGAACTTCTCCAGATAAAGTGCACTGAGTATCAGCATGAAATACGTAGCCAGCTCCGCCAGCTGCTCAGCAAGAGGTGAGCACAGATCACCGGGCAAAAGAGATAACGTCGCAGATGTACCCGCTGCCCCGCCCGACAACGTCATGACCGTTCCGATCTTATCATCAGTCTTCTGTATGGAATTCCCATGATTAAGCGGATCCGCCGCCCAGGGTGCAATTATGGTAAAAGAGATAACGGCCAGCAATATCAGTATTGCCACCGCAGCAATCTTCTTAAGACTCATTGGTATTTCTCCTTTGAACAAATTCAATGCTGTAATCGGAAGTACCGGGGAAATTCATGATGAAGTTCCTTATCAGATCCTCTGCCTGCTCATTGGAGCGCTCCAGAATACCGCTTTCCAGAGCCTTCCTCTCAGCAGTCTCCTCGAACTCAGCCATTGATAGGTTGTAGTCCTCCAGCTTTATCTGATTCCATAAGGAGTCATTCTCAGAATAAACCTTAAAACTGTCGGTATCTATATCCGTAGACTGCAGCTTGGAATAAGGAATCTCAACCGTAATGGTCTTATTCTCCTCATCCTTAGTTACATCGATATCTCCAAAATCAATCCCCGCCGTAACCTTGCCGTCATAGCTATAAGTAAACTGAGATGTAGAGTCTATAAAATTCAAAATTTTCTTTTCCTTGGTATAGGTCTCAACCTGAGTGAAGTAATACTCCTGAGTCACCAGAACTCCCATGTTCTCAAGACCATCCTCCAGCGTCTCAACGTTCATTGTCACAATGACCTTCTCCTCGCGGGGCTCAAGTCCCGATGAAGCATACGAGCCCACCTCCTGCCTGTTCGCAAGAGCCGCCCTGTATCGCACCATCAGTATGATCGCCGCCAAAAGCGCCACGCCTATGACAACCAGGTAAAAGATATTCTTAGGGTCTTTTAAATCTAACGAATCCTTCATTGTGCTGCCTCCGGTTGAACCTTTAAAACATCATACAAAAAGTATATCACGAAATACAAAAGCCGCCGATGCTTAATTCAGGCACCGACGGCTTAAATTCATAATTCTTATACTGCCTTAATGGCTTTCTTAGGACACTTTGTCACGCAGGTGCCGCAGTGTGTACATTTGCTCTGGTCGATGGTTGCCACGTTGTTCTCAACTGTGATAGCTCCTGCAGGGCAGTTCTTCTCACAGATGTGACATGCGATACATCCAACTGAACAATACTGATTAACCAGCTTACCCATATCCTGGGACTTGCAGGAAACAACCTGTGTCGCGTCGTAAGGGATAAGATCGATAAGGTGGTGCGGGCAGATCTCGATACATTTGCCGCAGGCCTTACACTCTTCCTTATCTACAACAGCCACTCCGTTTACTACATGGATGGCATCAAACTGACAAACCTGTACGCAGCTTCCGCCGCCAAGACATCCGTATGTGCAGGTCTTGGCTCCGCCGCCGGGCAGCTGAGTCTGAAGTCTGCAATCAGGTACTCCGTTGTAATCATATTTGCTCTTAGCCTTCTCACAGTCGCCCTGGCAGTGAACGTATGCCACCATTCTGGTGGAGTCTCCTGCCTCAACTCCCATGATACCTGAGATGATCTCAGCCACCGGTGCGCCACCAACGGGACACTGGTTAACTGCTGCCTCACCCTTTGCTATTGCTGCAGCACATCCGCTACAGCCCGGGAATCCGCAGCCGCCGCAGTTATTGCCTGGAAGAGCTTCCAGAATAGCTGCTTCTTTTTCGTCTACATCAACATGCAGCTTGAGGTCTGCCACGCCAAGGATCAAACCGATTATGATTCCGGCACCGGCAACCACTAAAGTTGCAATGATAATTCCTGTTACCATAGTCTATTCTCTCCTTACTTCAGTGCTGAAAATCCAGTAAATGCAATTGCCATAAGTCCAGATGTTAAGAGTACTAAAGGCATTCCCTTAAATGGTGCAGGGATATCGTTGTACTCCATCTTCTCACGAAGACCTGCAAGGATCACGATAGCAATTGTGAAACCAACTGCTGTTGCGAAACCGCAGACCACGCTCTGAAGGATTGTATACTCATCAGTTACATTGTTGAGGGCAACACCAAGAACTGCGCAGTTAGTTGTGATCAGAGGAAGGTATACACCCAGTGCCTGATACAGAGAAACCACGAACTTCTTAAGGATCATCTCAACGAACTGAACCAGCATGGCAATAACCAGGATGAACACGATGGTCTTAAGATAAGAGATATCAAGTGGATCCAGGATAAACTTATAAATAATGCTGCACACCAAAGATGCCATTGTGATGACAAATATACATGCAGCTCCCATTCCAAGGGCTGTATCTGTCTTCTTGGAAACTCCAAGGAAAGGACAAAGACCCAGGAACTGACTAAGTACTACGTTGTTAACAAGTGAAGCTGTGATCATGAGCCCCACAAGACTTAAGATGGATTCTGCCATTATCCTTTAGCCTCCTTTCCTGCCTCTTTGTCAGCCATAATCTTGTCAGCTGCTGCTTCTTCTGCTGATGAGCAGCAACCCTGGCCGAACTTGGATGTGTCTTTTCCCTTCTTGGCCATGTTCATCTTGATCTTGTTCATGATAGCGATCAGGAATGCAAGAACAAAGAATGCGCCGGCCTGCTGGATAAAGATACTGATAGGCTGATACTGTGAAAGGAAAGCTCCTACCGGTCCGGGAACCACAGTTCCCTCGCCAAGGATCTGAACATCAAAGGCTGTGCCGCCGCCGATGAACTCTCTGACAAGACCGATACATGTGATGGCACAGGTAAATCCGATTCCCATACCGATACCATCGAAGAAAGCGGGAACAATTCCATTCTTGCTGGCGTAAGCCTCGGCTCTTCCGAAGATGATACAGTTAACAACGATAAGCGGGATGTAAACGCCCAGCGCTGCGTTAAGAGCCGGAACATAAGCTTTCATAAGAAGCTCAACCAGTGTTACGAAGGATGCTATAACAACGATGAAGGAAGGAATTCTGACTGTTGAAGGAATTACCTTTCTCAAGGCTGAAATAACTGCATTACTAAGGGCCAGAACGAAGGTTGTTGCAAGGCCCATTCCTATACCGTTAATTGCTGAAGATGTGACGGCAAGTGTCGGACACATACCGATCATCAGCACCAGTGTAGGGTTCTCAACTACAAGACCGTTAAAAAATCTCTCGGCAGGAGTGTTCTGTTTAAAGCCTAAAGCGCCTTTTTTTGCTTCCATGCTCATCACTGTCCTCCTTTCAATGCTTTTTCAAAATATGCGATTGCACCGTTTACACCGTTTGTTACTGCTCTGGATGTAATGGTTGCACCGGAGATTGCCTCGATCTGGGTGTTTGCATCTGAGAGCTGGCCGTTCTTAACAACTGAGAAGTTGGTAGCTGCTCTGTCTGCAAACTGAGGAACGATAACCTTCTCGGCATTCATTCCAAGTCCCGGTGTCTCAGCGATCTTGATAATGGAGATACCGTTTACTGTCGCATCGTTTGTGATACCTACTGTGTAGGTGATAAAGTCGCCGTATCCCTTGGACTTAACCTGGATAACATATCCGAGGCCTGTTCCAGCGGAATCCTTTGCTTCCTTAACGCTCAGAACTGTAACGCCCGGAAACTGTGAAGCAACGTCTGCTGCTACTGCTTCGTCAAGAGCAACATCATCAAAGGTTGCAGCTGTAGCAAAAACAGACTGGTTAGCCTTATCCTGTGCAAGCTTCTCCTGGTAAGCGATAGGATCCTTGGTAACCTGATATACAAGGCCCAGAAGAACACCCGCAACTAATGTGATAGCAAAGAGGATAAGCGCATTCTTGATCATTGATTTTGTGTCATTCATGCTTTTTTCGCCTCCTTCTTAGCTATTTTTTTAATACCGAAGGCTCTCGGAATAGTATATTTCTCAATAAGCGGAACAAGGAGGTTTGTGATAACGATGGCAAAAGACACGCCCTCTGCATTTGCACCAAGTATACGGAATATACCGGTCAGGAGTCCTAAAATCACACCGTAGATAACTCTTCCCTTAGGAGTGATGGGACATGTCACATAGTCGGTAGCCATGAAGAAGGCACCAAGCATAAGTCCGCCACCTGCAAGGTGAGCAGCGATATATGTGAAGTTAAAGCCGTATCCTCCGAAAAGTCCAACAAACAGTGCAAAGGTAATGATGTAGGTGAAAGGAATAACATAGTCGATAACACCTACAGCAAACAGGATCATGGCACCGATAACGATGCAGAGCATTGATGTCTCACCAATTGTTCCGCCTGTTCTACCGATGATCATATCCATAACGTTTACTTCGATACCGTTCTTTAAGTTAGCAAGCGGTGTTGCTCCTGTGTAAGTATCGGTAATGAAGTTGGTCATAAGAGCCGGGAAGGAAATAACAAGGAAGCACCTTCCACCAAGGGCAGGGTTCATAAAGTTCTGTCCAAGTCCGCCAAAGATCTGCTTAACCATGATGATGGCAAAAATGCTGCCAAGGATCGGGATCCACCACGGCACTGTAGATGGCAGGTTAAGGCCCAGCAAAAGACCTGTTACAACAGCTGAGAAATCGCCGATGGTAATGGGCTTGCCCAGCGCTTTTTCATAAACATATTCCGCAAGCACAGCGGAAGCTACTGATAAAACAACTATGATAAGTGCATTCAGTCCGAAGTTATAGATACCAAAGCCTGTTGTAGGCAAAAGAGCTATTACCACCCACATCATGATGTTGGAAGTGGTTGTTTTGCTCCTTACATGCGGATTGGATGACACTCTTCTCAAATCACTCATTCAAATGTCCCCCTTACTTCTTTCTGTTGGCGAGCTGGATCTTTCTCATACCCTTGATCAGCTGAGTGAGCTGACGTCTTGCAGGGCAGATGTAACTGCAGCATCCGCACTCGCAGCACTCCATGCCGTACATGTCAAGGAATGCCTTCTCGTTATTATGTTCAACCGCATCCGCAAGGTTCTTGGGAATAAGTCTCTCAGGACATACCTCTACGCAGCGTGCGCAGTTGATACATGCTGATGGCTCCATTGCAGCAACCTCGTCCTTGGTAAGGCATGTAAGTGCTGATGCAGTCTTGGTTGTGGGAACATCCAGGTCGAAGATGGCAAAGCCCATCATAGGACCACCTGAAATGATCTTGGCAGGCTCGGTCTTGAAACCGCCGGCATCCTCAAGGAGCTCGCGGTAGTTGGTTCCGATCCTTACCTTGTAGTTGCGGGGATCAGTAATCGCATCACCTGTGATGGTTACTATCCTCTCCATAAGAGGTCTTCCCTCTTTTACCGCTCTGCATACTGCGCAGAGAGTATCAACGTTGTCAACGATGCATCCGGCATCAGCAGGAAGCATTGAAGAATTGATCTCTCTTCCGGTGCAGGCGTAAATAAGCATACGTTCAGCGCCCTCAGGATACTTGGTCTTGACGGGCTTAACGCTTATCTTGTCCTCATCTTTGGTTAATTCTTTGAATTTGGCGATTGCATCGGGCTTGTTATCCTCGATTGCAAGAATACCTCTCGCATTAGGGAAGATGCTCACAGCAATCTTAAGACCCTCCAGAAGAAGCTCCGGCTCCTCTATCATCCTCCTGTAGTCAGATGTAAGATAAGGCTCACACTCTGAGCAGTTGGCGATGACATAGTCGATCTTGTCCGGCTCCTTTGGAGCAAATTTGACTGCAGTCGGGAAACCTGCGCCTCCCATACCTACAACACCAGCAAGTCTGACCGCATCAATCTTGTCCTGAGCAGTCATCTCTTCGTAGGGTTTAGCTGGTTTAAACTCTACTTCTTCATACTGTTCATCGTTCTCAACGATGATACTCTGGCACATAGCGCCTGTAGCAAGTCTTCTGGGCTCGATGGCCTTGACTGTTCCTGATACAGTAGCATAGATCGGCGCTGACACAAATCCGCCAGCTTCAGCGATCATCTGTCCTGTAAGAACACGGTCACCAACCGCAACAATAGGCTTGGCAGGTGCGCCAATGTGCTGGGAAACCGGGTATACCAGATCCCCTTTTGGCATTACTGATTTGATGGGTTTGTCCTTAGAAAGCTCTTTGCCTTCATAAGGGTGGATTCCCCCCGTAAAAGTACCTCTTGCCATTTTTTCCTACCCTTCCTCCGATTTAGAAATCTTATCTCATAGAAATTGAGATGATAATACACTTATCTATTATACTCGCTTTTATGCGAAATATTATGATTAATATCAATTTTTTTAGTTATTATTTTGTCAATAAATCCCCATAATATGAGCAATTGCATGGGATGCATAAAGGCTCATTGCAAACCTGCTCTTCTTCATATTTTCATTCAGGTCAAAGTAGAAATTCTTGTCCTCATAGTCCTTTTTAAAGAACGGTGCAAAAACAAGATCCCACTCAAGCAGATACTGCCCTTCCTTCTTGGTATAGCAGTTCTCGGGCTTAGCCTTTTCCCTAAAGTCCTTGTCAACGAAGGTTGCCAGAGACTTGTGGATCGCCATATCCTCCTGAGGCAGATAATAATAGTCCTTATAATTTGAATAGAAGTACTTAAGCTCAGTCTCATAGAGCGGAACCCTGAGCGTTGCCTCCCTGCCCGTAGCCTTAAAGAAGCACCCGTCGGCATTTCCGGACACAGGCGCAGGAAGATCCGTAGGCAGAGCCAGTTTCATGAATACTTCCGATCTGTCTTTTCCGTCAATGTCCTTGTATCTGTTGGCCTGAACCTTAATGGCCCTCACGGGAAGAGACATGGTCTCATCGTAAATTCCATCCTCTCCGCCCATATATGCCTTCTCATTGATCTCCTCATCGGTGCGAACAGACACCTTGGGAAGATTACTGAATAGTTCAAAGAACCTCTTGTAGATCAGTATCGGAGCCAGCTGAAGCATACCCTTAACATCCTCGTAGTTGTGAAGAAGAAGGAGTCGGAGCAGCTCTTTATCCTTGCTCTCCTCATAGTCCTTGTAGACCGCGATCAGCTTGCCGCCATCGTATTTGTCCTCTCTGTCGATCCCGAGGAATTTTTCAATGGTCTTCTGCTTGCAATCGGCAAGTCCCAGCTGCCGCTTGTAGGGCTTGACCCATTTATACATGTCAAAGGAAACCATTCTGGCAAATGGATCCGAGAGCTTGTGCTCCTCATATTTACTCTGAAGGAATGGAATATCGAACCTGTCCCCATTGAAATGCACTACTCTGGCAAAAGACATTGCGAAGTCCGCAAACTCTGAGAGCACCATTTCCTCTTCGGTCTCATTTTCAGCAAAGAACTGCCTGATACGCCATTTTCCGTTCTCTAAAAAGGCCGTTCCGATTAGATAGATATCGGAGCTTTTTGGCGAAAGACCTGTGGTCTCTATGTCAACGAAAAGAATCTCCTCCATGTTGCTGCCCACAATATCCGGCAACATCTCCAAAACATCACTTCTAAGTCCCGTAATAGCTTCACTTGTTCTGATCATGTCATCCCCCGCTTTCCGAAAGCTCCTACTTTATCTAATATACCACAAAAATACGGCGCTCCGAAATGGGAGCGCCGGTAATAATTGCCTGTTTATTATGTCTTTGGTTTCTCGTAGTAGAAGGAGTTCTTTCTCACAAAACCGATGTCCTTGTAGTTGACGATCTGCTCTGTGCTTCCGATGAAAAGAATTCCTCCGGGTGCAAGAGTTGCAAAGTATTTTCTGAAGATATCGTCCTTAGCTTCCTCTGTAAAATAGATAAGAACGTTTCTGCATACGATCAGGTGATAATCCTTTGGATAAGGATCGCGAAGAAGATCTGCCTGCTTAAAGGTAACCCTTGATGTGATCTCGCTGGAAACCTTCATCTTGCCGTCAGGAGTCTCGGTGAAGTATTTCTTCTTGAATTCTTCAGGCACGTTGGCAACTTCCTTCTTGTCATAAATAGCAGCCTTAGCCTTTGCCAGAACAACCGCGTCAAGGTCAGTAGCCAAAACACTGATCTGATTCAGAGGAAGATGCTTACTGAGCATCATAACTATAGTGTAGGGCTCATCACCTGTTGAGCATGCTGCACTCCAGATCTTAAGGTTCTTGCCGAACTTACCCATAAGCTCAGGAACCATCTCTTTATCCATGAGCTCCCACTGCTCCTTGTTTCTAAAGAACTCGGATACGTTGATGGTAAGATATGTAACGAAGGAATCCAGTGCCTCTCTGTCCTTCTTAATGAGATCAAAGAATCCGTCATAGCCCTTAACATCGTACTTGCCGATAAGGGTATCGATCCTTCTCTTCATCTGTTTCTCTTTGTATGCATTGAGGTCAATCTTGGTCAGATCGTAAACATTTTTCTTAAACCACTCGTAATCAGCTGCCATAAAGCACAAATCCTCCTAAATTGATAGAATGATAAATTACCATATAATTAATTCTATATTAGAGAGAATTGTATGTAAAATAAATTATTTATAAATAAATTTTCGTGCAAATTTCATAATTTGGCATAAAAATAAGGAGTGGATCAAATCCACTCCTTAAAATACATCAAGAATAATTATTCATTCTCTTCGCTCTGCTCAGCGATAACCTTGTCGATGTCAACTGATACTACATCGCCCTCTTCAGCAGGAGCTTCCTCTTCCTTCTCAGGAGCAAACATAGCTTTGATTGAAAGGCTGATCTTCTTGTCTGCCTCGTTGAAGTCAACGATCTTAGCTTCTACTTCCTGACCTACCTTAAGTACATCTGAAGGCTTCTCAACGTGCTCTTTAGCGATCTGAGAAACATGAAGCAGTGCATCGATACCGGGCTCAAGCTCTACGAATGCGCCGAAATCTGTCATTCTGGCAACCTTACCCTTAACGATGTTGCCTACAGCATACTTCTCTGTAGCGTCCTTCCAAGGATTCTCGTTATCGAACTTTCTGGAAAGAGCGATCTTGCTGCCGTCGATAGACTTAACAAGAACCTTAACTGTATCGCCGATCTTGAAGGTCTTCTTAGGGCTCTCAACTCTTCCCCAGCTCATCTCTGAGATGTGAAGGAGTCCGTCTGCTCCGCCAAGATCAATGAATGCACCAAAATCAGTAACATTCTTAACTACACCGTCAACAACGTCTCCTGCCTTGATTGTGTCGAAGAGCTTCTTGGCTGCCTCAGCCTTCTCAGCTGTAACAAGCATTCTTCTGTTTCCGATGTATCTTCTTCTCTTAGGATTGTACTCAGTTACTACGAACTGGATCTCCTGATCCTGATACTTGGTAAGATCCTTCTCATAGCTGTCTGATACGAGGCTTGCAGGGATGAAGATGCGAACTTCATCAACTACAACTGTAAGACCACCCTCAAGTACCTGTACAACCTTGGCTGTAAGTACTTCCTTGTTGTTGAAGGCCTCTTCGATTCTCTTGTTGCCTCTGTCAAGGGCAAGTCTCTTGTATGAAAGAATAACCTGACCGTCAGCGTCGTTGGTCTTAAGGACCTTAACGTCCATTGTATCTCCAACCTTAACGGCTGTGGTGAGGTCGATACTGTTGTCGTTAGAGTATTCACTCTTGGTTAAAACACCGTCGGACTTGTAACCAATGTTAAGGATTATCTCGTCAGGCTTAACGTCAATAACAGTTCCTTCAACTACCTCCCCTGTATGAATTGTTTTGAACGACTCGTTAAGCATCTGCTCAAAAGTTTGTTCGGACATGTTTCTGAACCTCCTCAATAATGTTCTTTGGGGTTGAAGCCCCGGCGGTAATCCCTATCAGCTCTGCTGATGGGGTAATCTCCAGATGTAAGTCATCCAGAGTCTGAATAAAATATGTATTCTCACATCTCTGGGAACAAATCTCATAGAGTTTCCTGGAATTAGAGCTGTGAGCTCCACCGATAACGATCATGACGTCGGCTTTCGATGCAATTTCTTCAGCTTCCGTCTGCCTTTCATCAGTGGCATTGCATATTGTATTCACAATATTAATATTGTAACCATAATTATTAAAGATTTCAATGGTTTCTTTAAATTTATTCATGTTAAAAGTGGTTTGAGAAACCATAACATACTCACAGTTTCTGTCGCCATCAAATTCTTCAGCTTTTTCGGGGGATTCAATGACATAAACCGGGCCGGAAGCGTAGCTTACTATGCCTTGCACCTCCGGATGGCTTGCGCTTCCCACAACCACGATGCTTTTACCCTTTGCGCTCTCCTCTTCCACAATTTTGTGAATTCTCTTGACAAAGGGGCATGTGGCGTCGATGATCTCCAAACCGGTTTCCTTGAGTCTCTCATGAACCTCGCGGGTTACGCCGTGTGACCTTATTATGATAGTTCCCTCTTTTATCCCGGAAAGTTCATCGGGGCTCTCAATTACCTTTACACCCTTTTTTTCCAGGTCTCCCACCACAGTTTCATTGTGAATTATGGGCCCAAATGTATAAATATTCGTTTTACCCTGTTTGATCTGGTCATATACAGTTTCAACTGCCTTGGTAACGCCAAAACAGAATCCTGCGTGCTCAGCTACGATAACTTCCATATTTACCCAACCTTTTCGTGATAGAGCTCCAAAATCTTATCTGCAACTTCTTTGATGGACATGTCTGATGAATCCACTAAGATCGCGTCATCAGCCTGCTTTAAGGGAGATATATCCCTGTGCATGTCCCTGTAGTCTCTGTCGATGATGTCTTTTTCTATTGCATCAAAATCGCACTCTACGCCCTTTTCTGTAAGCTCTTTGTACCTGCGCTCTGCTCTTACTTTGGAGCTGGCGGTAAGATAAACCTTGAGATCTGCTCCGGGAAGTACAACAGTTCCGATATCTCTTCCGTCCATAACAACGTCTGTTGTCTCAGCAAGTTTCTGCTGAAGCTCAACCAGTTTCTTTCTGACGTCGCCGTTTACGCTGCTGGCTGAAGCCATGTTGCCAACCGCTTCTGTTCTTATCATAGAGTTGACGTTCTCCCCGTTTAGGTAGACCACCTGGACACCGTCCTCATATTTGATGGTAATGTCTGCGCTCTGGCATGTGGCGCTGATCTTCTCCGACTCACTGGCGTCAATTCCGTTCTTTATCATATACAGGGCCATAGCTCTGTACATTGCTCCTGTATCTACATATATGAAGCCCAGCTCTTTTGCAACCATCTTGGCTATAGTGCTCTTTCCGGCTCCTGCAGGTCCGTCTATTGCAATGCTTTTGCTCATTGTTGTTCTCCTTTTGTTTCGTTAATTCTGATAGTCCTCGGCTGCGCTTACTCCCGCCAGATGTCCTGTTGACCAGGCAACCTGAAGGTTGAAGCCTCCGGTCACGGTATCCACGTCCATAACTTCTCCTGCGAAGTACAGTCCTTTTACCAGCTTGGACTCCATGGTGGATGGGTCGATCTCTTTTACGTTGACACCACCTCTTGTTATTATAGCCTCATTAAAAGACCTTGTCCTCTTAATTGTCATGGGCAGGTTCTTTATCAGCTTTCCAAAGGCAAGCCTCTCTTCCCTGGTGATGGCATTTACAGGCTTTTCCGGATCTATGCCGGAGAGCTTTATCATAACCGGGATGAGCTTTGATGGGAAAAGACCTCCCAGTGCGTTTTTAAACTGTCTGTTGGGAGCATCATCGAAGTCCCGAAGTATCCTGCGGTCAAGCTTCTCCTCATCAAGGGCAGGCTTAAGGTCAAGTAAAATCTTTCCTGTCTTGCCAGGGTCATAGAAGCAGCTTGCTGTAAGTACCAGTGGTCCGCTGATGCCAAAGTGGGTAAAGAGCATTTCTCCCTGTTCTTCATAGACAGGCTTTTTCTTCTTTTTTGATTCCCCATTTGGATCTTCCAGATACATCCTGAGCGATACGTTCTTAAGGGACAGGCCCTGAAGATCTGTGCACCACTCCTCCTCAACTTCGAAGGGAACCAGTGAAGGTCTGACGGTGACAATGCTGTGGCCAAGATTCTCTGCAAATCTGTAGCCGTCTCCGTTTGAGCCTGTGGAAGGGTATGACATACCTCCGGTGCAGACTATAACGCTGTCGAATTCCTCTCTTGTTATGGGGTCATTCTTTTTGCTGTAAGTTATGGCTTTTACTTCGCCCCGTTCCTTCTCTATGGAAAAGACCTCTACGTCAAATAAAACATCGACTCCGGCCTTTTTGACTGCATTAAAAAGAGTTCTGATGATGTCGGATGAGTGGTCGGATATGGGAAATACTCTGTCTCCTCTCTCAACCTTAAGATGACACCCTCTCTCCTCAAAAAAGTCCATTACCGCGCTGTTATCAAAGCTGTATACCGCACTGTAAAGGAATCTTGGGTTTCTTACCACGTTATCAAAAAAGTCCGTGACATCGCAGGCGTTGGTCACGTTGCATCTTCCCTTACCTGTGATATAAATCTTTTTCCCGGGCTTTTCATTTTTCTCAAAAATAGTGACGCTCCCGCCGCTCTCCGCAGCAGCCAGCGCCGCCATCATTCCGGCCGCACCGCAGCCGATTACTGCTATTTTCTTCATATCATTCCTTGTTCTTGTCACGCAGGGGCTTCTGGATCAGGTGAAGTCCCAGATCATCGGAAGCAAAGTCTATCTCGTCGTTTAAATAAACCTGATAGTTGTTCCAGGTCTCTTCCAGCATCTTAAGGTCAGCCTGTACCTCGTTGGGCTTTCTCATGCAAAGAGCTACCACCAGGGCGTTGATAACGCTAAGGGGTGCTACAAGCGAATCTACGATGGAAGCCATCTCGCTCTTGGCCAGGATATTACATGAGGAATACAGGTTCATGGGTGAATGAACCGAATCCGTTATGGTGATGACCTTGGCGTTCCTGTCGTTGGCAAACTCCATGCACTTAAGGGTTCTCATGGAATACCTTGGGAAGCTGATGCCAATAATGCAGTCTCTGTCGCCGATTCTGATCATCTGCTCAAACATCTCGCTGACGCTGGTGGTCCTTATAAGAACGTTGTTGCCGCGGATCATATTAAGATAAAAGCAAAGGAAATCAGCAAGAGGCTCGCAGCTGCGCAGTCCTACAATATAGACTGTTCTGGCCTTGAGTATAATATCAACGGCTGTTTTGAAGGCAGTCACATCTATGTTATTGATTGTATGCTGAATATTGGAAATGTCAGATTTAAGAATGGTGGACAGGATCTCGCCTTCACTGCTCTTGCCAAATCTCCTGCCAACCTTCTCAACGGAACCGAATTTGTCTCCAACCCATGCAGCAAGAGACTTCTGGAATTCAGGATAGCCTGCATATCCAAGGCTCATGGCAAATCTTACCACTGTAGACTCACTGACACCTACGATCTTGCCGATCTCGGCGGCTGTCATAAATACAGCCTGCTCGTAGTGATCGCAGATGTAGGTGGCAATGTTCTTCTTGCCCTTGCTCATTGTGGAGTAACATTCATTTATTCTTGTGATGACGTCAACGTCTACTCCGAACTTCATAACCCCTCTTGGAAATGTTATTTTTAATTACTGACTGAATGCGTTGTATGCTGACTCAAGCATATTTACGCTTGTAGCCTCATCCAGGTCATAATCGCCTGTAACTGCCATGCAGCCTGCGCCGTGGATGAAGATCCACATCTGCATGAAGAGCTGCTGTGCATTTTTAGCGCCCTTTGCTGCGGCCTTGTTGATCTCTTTTACCACGTTCTCTTCGCTGCCGTTTACAAGATCATACATGCTCTTGTTCTCAGCTCCCTGCTGAGGAATAAACAGAAGTCTGAAGAGATGTGGATACTTCTGTGCAAAACCAATATATGCAAGGCCCAGGTCAACAAAAGGAACCTCGTGGGTCTTCCTGAACTCTGTGTAATACTCACTGTAGTACTCAGCAGCCTTGTCATAGACATCAAGCTTGAGTGAATCCATATTCTCATAGATTCGGAATATAGGCTGTGTTGAGCATCCTGCTGCAAGAGCGAGCTTTCTGGATGTAATAGCCTCAAAACCCTCTTTCTTGGTGATCTTAAATGCTGCATTTACTATTTCTTTTTGAGTAATGGTAGCTTTTCTAGACATATTGTTCCTCCCAACGAGCAGAACACTACTTATGTGAATTTCAGATTGTCTTATAGTAGCGTGCGTTATTATTCTACCCCAACGTGGTAGCGGTGTCAAAGGCTATTTGAAATAAATTTCATCAAATCAAAAAAATACTTAACATCTGTTTCTTCGTGGTAAAATAAAGGGTGAGAAAATTAGTTTAGGGGGTTCTGCAATGAACAAAAAACACAGTTATTCGCTGGGGAGCAGAATGATGTACGGAATGGCCGAATTCTATGGCGGCGGCGTATTCGTCATCATTAACACATTCTTTACGGTATTTCTTACCAAGGCACTGGGTATGCCGGCAGCACTGGCGGGAACCATCCCACTGGTGGGCAAAATCTGGGACGCCATAACCGATCCCATGATGGGCAACATTACAGACAGAACCGTATCAAGGTTCGGAGCTAAGAGATTCTACATACTTGTGGGCGGAATCGTATCAGCACTGACCTTTGTGGTGATGTGGATCACGATTCCCACCCAGTCAATCGGCGGTATGTATGCATTTTATCTGTTTATGTACTGTCTCTTTTCAACAGGCTTCACCATTATCTCGGTACCTTACAACGGACTTCTTCCGGACATGGTAGACGACTATACGATGAGGGCCAAGTTCTCCAATACGAGAATGATCTGGTCAACCTTAGGCTCTATGGTCTGCGGGCTCGTTCCCACTTTCATTATCAGGGATAATCTGGATACAGGTGCATATCTTCGCTGTGCTATCCTGTTTGGTTTCCTTTTCTTCTTAACTTCAATGGTCACTTTTGCAGGAACCTGGGAAAATCAGAAGGAGCCTGTAAAGACAAGCCTTATGGAGAGCTTTCCACAGGCCGCCAGCGTATTCAGAAGCAAGTCCTTCAGGCTGTTTATCTGTATCTATCTCTTTGGACAGTGCGGCATGGACTTTGTTTCAGGAATGGCTGTTTACTATGTAGACGATGTTCTTAACGGCTACGCGAACGGCTATTTCACATATCTTATGGCAGTACTCCTCATCTCCCAGCTTGTAGGAATGCTTATCTGGGGATCTGTAATGGGAAGGACCTCCAAGAGGACCACGATCCTTATCGGAGCTCCTTTAAGACTTGTATCAACACTGGGACTTCTTGCTGTTTCATATGAGGGTGCTAATATCATTCCTATACTGGCACTCACAGCAGGCATCGGTATCGGTAACGCTGCAACTCTGACAAGTATCTTTTCAATAATGGCTGATATGGCTGAGGTTGACGAGCTCATCACTTCCGTAAGAAGACCGGGCATCGTATCCGGAATGGCAACCTTCGCAAGAAAAATATCATCCGGTTTGTCAGCTGCCATCATCGGTTTCCTTCTCTCTGCAGTCGGTTACGATGAGGTCATCGCCAACGGCGGCCTTCGTCAGAGCCTTTCAACGCAGCACGGAATCGTTTATATCTATGTATTTGTGCCTGCTATCCTGATGGTTCTGCTGATCATCTCAGGATATGTTTTCCCTCTCACCGGAAAAGAGTTTAAGGTGGTTCAGAAGGAGATCGCAAGACGCCGCGGTTTAGATTCTTCTGTTATTACTGAGGAGGAGAAAAAGATCTGCGAAAAGGTTACAGGAATGCCTTATTCACAGCTTTGGAGCAAGGATAATACAAGACCCGGAAGGAAGAATTCATGACAGATGTAAGATTTCTTGGGGAGGATGATTTCCTCTCTGTGATGGAAAGTGATAATAAGAAATGGCGTGAAACGATAGTTAAACAGGGCAAGTTTAAGAGCTCTGACGGCATTTCCCTCAACTACTACTGTGCAGTTCCCGAAAATCCAAAGGCTGCTGTAGTTGTAGTCCACGGAATGGCTGAGTTTTATGGAAAGTACTGGGAGTACCTGTGGTATCTCTACCAGGCGGATTATGCAGTATTTTTCATGGAGCAAAGAGGCTTTGGCTATTCAGAAGGCAAGGCTCCGGAGCATGATCTGGTCTATGTCGACAACTACGATACGTATGTTGAAGATCAGCGCCGATTCTACGATGAGATCGTTAAGCCCACCAAGGGAGATTTGGATGCGTTCCTTATTGCCCACTCCATGGGCGGGTGTATCGGAGCTCTTTTCCTGGAGAAGTATCCTGATGTGTTTAAGGGTGCTATCCTCAGCTCTCCCATGTTCAAGATGAAGGGCGCCAACTACTCTCCGATTCTGGTGGAGCTCATCGGAATATATGCAGCTATCAGCGGCAAGAGCAAGAAGCTCGCTCCGGGACAGAAGCATTTCAATCCCGATGCAAAGCTTGAAGTCAGCAGTGCCCGCTCCAAGGCGCGCTTTGAATATCAGCTTGCAATGAGGCGTGCAGATGAGCACTACCAGCCAACAGGTGCCACCTTCGGCTGGGCTGTTGCCAGCATGAAAGCCACCAGGAAGGTCATTAAGAATGCAGGCAAAATCAAATGTCCGGTAAATGTCATGACCGCCGGAGATGACCATCTGATTGATTCAGAAGGCTATGAGTTATTCAAACAGAAGGTTCCGGGAGCCATCTTCCACCACTACGAAAAGTCACGTCACGAGATATTCAATGCTGACGAAGAAACCAGAAAGCAGTACTTCTCGGATGTGCTAAACATTTTAGATACATATCATAAGGGGTGATATGCATCTCTCTACGCATCATTCCCAAAATCAGTTTTTTTATGCTTTACCGGATTCTACGCATCCGGTAAAATCCGGAAGTGCCTATATGGATCAAATGACTGGAATAGGGAAGTTTTGGTTTTATGGATGGTACGATAGCCCGGATCAAGTAGATGTTGACTTTTCTAAATATGATTATTAATTCCTTTCCAGATTTTTATGGCAGATCCGCCTCAAACCTGCTTCTTGGCATGTAATTTCTTACCTATGATGAAGATTTCCCTCCGGATTTTATGGCAAATCCGCCTTAAACTGGCTCCTTGGCATGTAATTCTCTAAGCCTAGAAGTTACTGAGCCTAGGAAATTACATGCCCTGTGGTGGTTTTCTGGCGTTTTGCCATAATTCTTTGGCGCGGAAAAGAGCTTTCAGCGAAATTTTACATGCCCAGAGGCCAATTTTAGCCAATTTGCCATAGTTTCCGGAGAACTGCTCGCCCATCGGAATACACTTCCCGGCGGGTCAAGGGGATCGTGGAATATCGCAGCGGGGCGCTCGTGAAAGTAAATGCTGCCATAGAATAGACCAGCGCCCTGCGAGAATATGCCGCGAAAGCCCCTTGACGTGCCTCGATAAAACCCTATTGCCCTGCGGGTGGCACTTTTATGTGCCGCCCCTTGGCTACCTTTGGGGGCCAAGTTTGAATTGCCCCAACATAGCATGATTCTTTCATCCGTAAAGACTTTTGAAAACAAAAAGGTTTTGAGAGCATCTTTTCATCTCTCAAAACCTTTTATATCGCATTACGCTCTCTTAAGACTCTCAAGTGCTGCAAGAATATCTGCGATAACCTCTTCTATGGAGTGATCCTTCTCATCGATGGTGACGTCAGCGTACTGCTCGTACAGTGTGCTGCGCTCGTTGTAGAGGGATACCAGGGACTGCTCCGGTCTCATGACAACGCCCCTCTGCTTAACGTTTCTAAGACGCTTTGTAAGGGTATCCATGTCGACCTTCAGATATACTATCCTTCCGAGATTCCTGTAGTGGTCCATGGCCTCTTTGCCGTAGACTACGCTTCCGCCAGTAGCGATGACAGTCTTCTCTGCTTCAATCCCTGCATTTACTCTGTTCTCAATCTCGATAAAGCCCTCAACGCCCTCGGTCGCGATGATCTCTGAGAGCTTTCTGCCCTCTGCTTCCTGTATTGCAATATCGGCATCTATAAAGTTGTAGCCCAGGATCTTGGCCAGAACCACACCCATGGTGCTCTTTCCGGATGCCGGCATTCCTATCAAAATAATGTTGTTCTTCTTCATGTTCTCCTCCATCTCCCCCAGTTAATGATTCCGCCCCCAAGTACGATATCCCCGTCGTACAATACTGCGCTCTGGCCGGGAGTGATGGCCCTTTGCGGCTCATCAAATACTATTCGTGCTTTTCCATCTTCCAGGACCTCCACCGTTGCAGGCTGCTCTTTGTGCTTGTACCTGATCTTGGCCATGCACCTAAATGCTGCCTTTGGCGCTTCTCCTGTTATCCAGTGGAATTCACGTACCAATACCTCTTTTTCAAAAAGATCTGCATCATCTGCCAGAATCACTTCATTGCGCTCTGTATCCAGTCTCTTTACATAAAGCCTTCTGTCAGCCGGGATCCCCAGTCCCCGCCTCTGGCCGATGGTGTAGTTGATGATACCCTCGTGGGTTCCAAGGACATTGCCCTGAAGATCCACAAAGTTCCCCTTTGGATAGTCCTTACCCCTATATCTCTTAATCATGCCGGCGTAGTCCCCGTCCGGCACAAAGCAGATATCCTGACTGTCCTTTTTGTTCTTGTTTACAAAGCCGTACTCATCCGCCAGTTCTCTGGCTTCGTCCTTGGTCATCTCTCCCAATGGGAAGTATGTGTGACGAAGCTGCTCCTCTGAAAGGTCATAGAGCACGTAGCTCTGATCCTTCTTGGGATCCAAAGCCTTTAGAAGATAGAAATGACCATCCCTCTCTTCTATCCTGGCGTAATGTCCGGTAACTATATTATCATATCCCAGCTCTTTTGCCTTCCTGTAAAGGATATCAAATTTCAGGTATTTATTGCACCTGATGCAGGGATTAGGGGTCTCGCCCCTCTCATAGCTGCACACAAAGGGCTCAATGACATTTTGGGTAAACTCGGCTTCGTAGTGATAAATGTTGTAGTCAATGCCCAGCTTATCACAGACCGCTCTGGCGTCGTCAGTATCTTTTTTACTGCAACAGGTGCCAAAGAGATCCTCGCCTATCATGTCATTTTCATAAAGCCGCATGGTGCATCCCATGCACTCAAATCCTTTTTTCAGCATAAGAGCGGCGGCTACAGAAGAATCTACGCCGCCGCTCATAGCAATCAGAGCTTTTTTATTTTCGTTTTCTTTCATCATGCCTTGTTAATTTTCTCAATAATCTCAGGAAGAACAGCATCGATCTTGTCGTTGTCGATCTGGCAGGTTCCGGCATTTGCATGTCCGCCACCGCCATACTCAAGGCAAAGCTCACCGATGTTGAACTTGGATACCTTGTTGATGATGCTCTTTCCAATCATTACTGCAGTATTCTGTTTCTTAAAGCCCCAGGCCACATGAATAGAGATCTCTGCCTCGGGATACATTGCGTAGATCATAAAGCGGTTTCCGGCATATATTACATCACCGGCAGCCTTCTGGTCAACTACTACTACCTTTCCCTCCATGTGGGAAATGTCTTTAAGCTGCTTCTTAAAGAGCTCAGACTGCTCCATGTAGAGGTCAACTCTCTCTTTTACATCAGGCAGCTCCAAAACTTCCTTGATGTCGTGGTTAACACAGTAGTCAATGAGCTCCATCATCAGATCGTAGTTGGAAATCCTGAAGTCATGGAAACGTCCAAGACCTGTTCTTGCATCCATAAGGAAGTTCATGAGAACCCAGTCCTTAGGATTAAGGATCTCATCTTCTGTAAAGTCCGCAGAATCGCCCTTATCTACCGCAGTCATGATCTCATCGGATATTCTGTCCAGAGAATAGCCTGCGTTCTTGTAATAGTTATATACTACTCTCGCTGCTGACTTGGCATCGCCCTCAATAAACCAGTTGTTGCTGTCCTTCATTGAAGCATTTCTTGTCAGCTCAGATTCATGGTGGTCAAAGCACATAAACACACCGGGATTATATGGCAGGTTGGTCGTAATATCATTGTCTGTCAGCTCAACCTTGCCATCCTGAACATCCTTGGGATGAACAAACTTGATCTCATCAATGAGACTGCACTCCTTTAAGATCATCGCACATACCAAACCATCAAAATCACTTCGTGTCACAAGTCTCTTCTTGTCGCTCATATTGCCCCCTGATCCTTATGTAATCGCATGTTATTTACCACATGCAAAATCAAAAAGTGTCTGTATATAGTATATCACCAATAATTGAATTTAAAAAATTAAAATATCGTTAATAGAGTCCCGAGCCGTCATCATGTAAAAGAGTTCCCGGCTCCTGGTCAGCCGCTGAAGTAGCCAGTTCATCGCACCTCTCGTTCTCGGGATGTCCATTGTGGCCCTTGACCCAGTTCCAGTTCACTTTATGGGGCTCTGCGGCCTTTATAAGTCTCTGCCACAGCTCTACATTTTTGACCGGCTTTTTCCCGGCTGTCTTCCACCCGTTTCTGATCCAGTTGTCGATCCAGCCCTCTTTAAATCCGCTGATGACATATTTGGAATCCGAGTACATCTCCACCTCACAGGGTCTGTTGAGGCTCTCAAGACCCACAATGGCGCCCATTAGCTCCATGCGGTTATTGGTGGTCTTGTCGTACCCTGCGCTGATCTCTTTTTCATGAACCTCGCCCTTGGGATCGATATAGCGCATCACAACGCCGTATCCTCCCGGGCCGTCCGGGTTGCCCCTGGCGGAGCCGTCTGAATATATGCTGACTTTCATGCTTTACCTCCAAGGCTTGCCACACTGCTCTCCCAGCTGCCGGTCTTTAGGAAATCATCCGCCATCTTCTGGGCATTATCCACGATGGAATCGTCATATCCAAGGACCTTAAGGAGCTTAATAGCATTTCTTGTGGTGGCAGGTCCGCTCTTTAATTTATAGTCGAATCTGACGTCGTTATCCGTCACATCGCCCTCAAAATGGTAGATCTCATAGATGTCTTTTAAAAGAGCTGTAAGCTCAATGTCATGGGTCGCTGCAAAGCACTTAACATTGCTGCGTGCAAGTGAATCCAGGATCTGTGTTGAAGCTGCTATTCTCTCTATAGTGTTGGTTCCTCTAAGGACCTCATCCACAAAGCATAACACCTGGTTTCCGTCGGCTGCGGCCGCGTCTATTATCCTCTTGATGGACTTGATCTCAACGATGTAGTAGCTGTCGCCTTCAAAGATATCGTCCTTGAGGGCCATTGAGGAATAGATCCTGTAAAATGGCGCTCTGTAGGAACTGCCCAGCACTGTGTGCACCGACTGAGCCAAAATTGAATTGATGGCGCAGGTCTTAAGGAAGGTGGACTTACCGGAGGCATTTGATCCGGTGAGAAGAACTCCTTTTTCGGCCTCGATGCTGTTGGCTACTGCCCCGCTGATAAGGGGATGTATAAGGTCTTTTGCATTGTAGGCTGTACCTGCAAATTCAGGAACAACATATCCATTCTCAAAGGATGCTCTGAAGCAGGCTATAGAGATCTCAGCCTCTATCCTGCCGGTGATCTCAAGGATCTTGTCCAGCTTGTCCTTTTTGGACATGATAGTCTTGAACATCTGGTTAAACTTGATCAGATCCAGATGCGTCACCATACGGATATAATCCATGAGAAGATCCAGCGGATTTCCTGAAGAATTGTTTCTGGTTGGAGAAAGCAGGATATTTGCACCAACTTTAAAAGCTGAAAACTCGGATGCGGCTTTTTTCATCTCTTCCATGTCAGAGGAAAAGACTTCGTCCTTAATCCCGGAAAAATCCTTAACAGAGTTTATTACTCTCATGATGTAGCCGTAGGTTACAAGGTATGGGTCAATATCGCTCTTTATCCTAAAATAAGTGATGATCTGAATGACCATAAGTATAATGAGCGCTATGAAGCCAAGGCTGAAATTAAAGAAGCACAGTACAATTGCTGCAATTATAAGCACAAGCATCACATAGTGCATTACGTTGCTGCCATTTGCGGACTGCTCCAGATAATCCAGATAGTCATAGATTGAATATCTGCTGGAATTGCCCATGTTGTGATAGATCAGCTGGATCTTGCGTCTGTCTTCATGGTTGGTCTCAAAGAACTTCACCTGTTTTTCAAGGGACTCAAAATCATCCTGCTGCCTGGGGCTTCGAAGCATATAGTAAAGATACTCCTCCCCTGCCGCAGAAAGACAATAGTTTATCCTCTTGAATATGCCGTCCATCCCAAGATCATTCCAGGTGATATCGTCAATCTGAAACTCCTCCGGATGGTTCCTGTAAAATCCGTTAACATGATCCATGTCGTCTGGCTTGTACTTCTTTTTAGGCTCCTGACCATAGATCCTGGTCAGAAGATCCAGGAGCTTTTTTCTGGCACTAAGCTTATCCCTAAGCCCCAGTAAAAACGCCACAAGAATAAATAAACCTACGATAATTAGAATTGCATATGATTTCATAGACTGCTGTAAATCCTCTTGGAGATTTCTTCCGCCTTTCTGTATACTTCCTCAGGTTCTGCGCCAATATTGAACTTGCCGTTCTCATAGCGGATGATGCCACCGATCATGGTCATCATAACGTTTGATTTGCTACCGCTGTAGACAATGTTCTTGACGATGTTGTTGATGGGCTGCATGTTGGGCTGATGCAGATCGAGCATTATCATATCAGCCTTCTTGCCCTCTGCAAGATAATCGCAGTCATTAAGGAGCATGGCGTGAGCGCCGTTGACAGTGGCCATTTTAAGCACTTCTGCGGCATCTACGCTTGAAGCGTCCATATTCCTTAGCTTGGCTAAGCCTGTTGTCAGGAACATCTCCCTGAACATATCAAGGCAGTTGTTGCTGGCAGGGCCGTCGGTTCCTATGGCTACCGGAATTCCCTTTTCAAGATACTCTGAAATAGGTGCTATTCCGCTGGCAAGCTTGGTATTGGAGCCGGGATTTGTAACGGCAAAGAGGCCTCTCTTTTTCATGATCTCCCTGTCCTTATCATCGGTCCATACCAGATGATATCCGCCTCCGCCGTAGTCAAACAATCCTAAGCTGTCGAAGAATTCTATAGTTGACATTCCATATCTGTCACGGCAACCCTGAGTCTCGGATTCGGTCTCCTGGATGTGTGCCCAGAAGGGAGCTTTATACTTGTGGACGAGTTTGGAAGTCTCCTCCAAAAGCTCTTTTGAACAGGTGTATTCGGCGTGAATACCAAGAATGAAGGAATTGTACTCATCCCTGCCGTTAAGGTCGTTATAATAGCCCTCAAGCATCTCCACGGACTGGCTGAAGTTGTTGACGCAGCTGGTCTGGACGCATCTCATGCCGCAGTCCCTGAAGGCGTCTGCCACTGAATATGGTGTCAAATACATCTCAAAAGCAGCTGTTATTCCGCTGGTGAGGTACTCCATAATGGCGATCTTGGACAGATGGTAAATGTCTTCTGCTGTCATCTTGGCTTCCACAGGGAAAATCTGTGTGTTAAGCCAGTCAGACAGAGGAAGGTCATCTGCCTTGGATCTCATCATGGTCATGGCGGAATGGGTGTGGGCATCTTTAAAGCCCGGCATAAGGAGATTTTCCTTACAGTCGATCTCCCTGTCCCAGACAAGTATTGCGTCCTGATGGCTGTCGCAGTACTTAAGCGCCTCCTCGTCAGTTCCAACGAACATGATGCTATCGTCCTTAACCCAGACCTGGCCTTTGAAAATGTCTTTTCCCGGCTCCATGGTAAGGATTCGGGCGTTATATAATCTTATTCTCATACTTCAAACCTCTTGATGGATTCCATTACAAGCTTGGTGAAAAGAGGTGCTGCCTTATCTGCAGCTTCCTGAACCTCCTCGTGGGAAAGAGGCACATCTGAAAGACCTGCTGCCAGGTTGCTGATGCAGGAAACGCCGCAAATGCGCATTCCCATGTGGTTGGCTGCAATTGCCTCATTAACTGTACTCATACCAACTGCTGATACTCCGAGCTTGGCAAGGAGTCTGATCTCAGCCGGAGACTCGAAGGATGGGCCTGTAAGCTGTGCATAAACACCTTCCTTGAGGTCGATATTGTTCTCCCGAGCAACCTGTCTGATGACATCCTGGAGGTCCTTTTTATAGACATTGGACATATCAGGGAATCTTGGTCCGAATTCGTCCAGATTAGGTCCTACAAGAGGGTTAGGTGCAAAGATTGAGATGTGATCTGTTATGAGCATCAGGTCGCCGGCTCCAAAGCCCTCGCCAAGGCCGCCTGCTGCGTTTGTAAGGAAAAGGATCTTGGCTCCCAGCATCCTCATGAGTCTTGCGGGAAGCACAACATCTGTTATGTCATAGCCTTCGTAGTAATGAACTCTGCCCTTCATGCATACGATCTTCTTATCTCCAAGATATCCGAAGATGAACTTTCCTGCATGTCCCGGAACAGTGGAGATAGGAAATCCCGGGATCTCGTTATAGGGAACCTCGGCCTCCACCTCAATATTTTCAGCAAATCCGCCCAGGCCTGAACCCAGAACCAGAGCTATATCCGGTTCAAACTCCGTAAACTTTCTTACAGCGGTCTCGCATCTAAGAAGCTTTTCATATAACCTGTTTTCCATGATAAATCCCCTTTCACATTATTTATTACTTAGCGCAAAAAGCGACACTGGGCCGCTTTTTACTCTCAGTCAATCATATCAAATTTTCGCCACTTTCACCATTAGAAACATCTAAGGCGCCTTCGCTCTCATCTGCTTCCTCTTCATCTGTGACCAGCTCTTCCAGATAATCAGGCAGATCCGGATTTTCCAGACGGCCGTATATAACAGGCTCCACAGTGTTGTTGATGGCATGGACCACGGCTTCCTTCATGCCGCCCTTAACAAATCTTGAAACCAGGGCACTTTCCCAGCCGGTTCCATCAAAGCTGTAAGTCTTGAGCGTTTCGTGGAGCATATCTGCCCCTGGCGTCTCAAGCATTCTTATCTCTATCCTGCCGGGAAGTGACGGGTAGATAAACGTACCTTTTCTGTCTACACGGTCCACCGCATCGTCCTCAAAGTAGATATTGAAGACTCTGTAGGAGGCTTCTTCGAGGAAATATATGATATTCCTGATGGTCAGGCGGTTGAACTCATCTCTTGTGCAGACTGACTCAAGGGAAACCTTGTAATTTTCTGCGTGCATGTTGATGTCGCTGATATATCTTTTGCCTCCAAAGCCACAGCGAAGCTTGAAGATAGCCTCGCCCTCATAGATATCCAGATAAAAGGCGTTGTCCTCGCCAAGTCTGAAGCCCACCTTCTTCATGCCGTCGGTAAAGTTGTTGTGCACGATCTGCATCATTATGGGCATGATACCCACTCCGGTGGTCTCAAGGTCATATACCTTGCCATCCAGCTTTTTAAGCCAGGTGTGGATGAGCTGGTTCTCATTCCTGATATTGTAGGAATTTACTGCAGCCTTGAAGTCAGTTCTTTTGCCGGAAAAGCTGATGCTGCGGTTTCTGGGAGAGCCTGTGGTCATCCTGACAGTTCTGTTTTTCCAGCCGCCTCCGCTGATAACCGGGAATTCTGCTGTTCTGCCGCTCACTGACTTGCATATTGCCTTGAGCTCTGAAAGGGCTGCAAAATCCTCAGGAAGTGGCTCATCGGAGACCACTATGTCATTCTTCATCCTGTCGCGGATCTTAACCGCCATGCTGCTGGTCTGGAAGACATCGGCATTACCGGCGTTTGTCACCACCACCATATCTATGTCAGGGTATACAAAGACATTCTGCCCCATCATTCCGTTGTAGGCAAAGGATCCAGGCCTGTCATCGTTAACCCATAGCTGATATCCATAGTAGTGATTGTCGTCTCTGTCGGTTTCTATCTGTTTGGTCGTGGACTCTTTTACCCACTCCTCAGGTACTATCTGCTGGCCTTCCCAGACGCCGTTCTGGATATATAGCTGGCCAAGCTTAGCCATGTCCTCTATCCTCATGAACAGGCCCCAGCCGCCCTTGGTGATGCTCTGAGGACAGCTCTCCCAGAAATACCTCTTTATGCCCATGGGGTCAAAGATCCTCTCCTTGCAGAATTCAGAGAGGGACTGGCCCGTGATCTCAGTTACTATAGCCGACAGCATGTACGTGTTCATGCTGTTATATTCAAATTTGGTTCCGGGATCGAATTTGAAGGATGCATCCAGAAAGCTCTTTCTCCAATCATTGCCGCTTATGGCGCCAACCTCGGAAAAATCCACTCCGCTGGACATATTGAGAAGATTTCTCACAGAGATGGTCTTCCTGAAGATGCTTAAAGGCCCCATTTTAGGGGAAAAGATATCTCCAAGGCGGTCATCTAAAGAAAGCTTGCCCTCTCCCATCAGTATGCCAATGGCCATTCCTGTGATGCTCTTGCACATTGAGTAAGTCACATGCCACATATCCAGGTCGAAGGGCTCAAAGGCGCACTCTGCTATTACCTTGCCGTGGCGAAGAGCCATGAACTTGTGCATCTTGCAGTCCCTGTCAGCCGACAGATCCCTTAAAAGGTCAGTAAAAAAAGCAGAGCTTACGCCCTGAGATTCAGGAGATGATCTCTCCAGAAATTTCTCATCCGGGAAGGGGAACCCTGAAAATGCAGGCTTTTGGGGATTATAATCCACCTTGCTGATCTCGCCGGTCTGTCTGGCGACCATTTTCATCAAAAGCTCTCCAACGTAAAGTTCTGCTCTTGGCATATTAAATTTCCCCCGTATAAAAGTGTTATAAAGCGGAAGACATTCTTCACTAAACTCGACAAAACCTCGTTAAGAGCTCTGCTCAAGCGCTCTCATGGAATTTAGTATTGCTATTACTGCTACTCCAACATCACCAAATACTGCAAGCCACATAGTTGTAAGACCCAAAGCTCCTAGTATAAGGATGATCAGTTTAACTGCAAGCGCAAAGACAATGTTTTCCTTAACGATCCTTACGGTCTTGCGCGCTATCTTCATGACTGATGCTATCTTGCTGATATCATCGTCCATGATAACTATATCAGCCGCCTCAATGGCAGCATCGGATCCCATTAATCCCATGGCGATACCCACGTCTGCTCTCATAAGAACCGGAGCATCGTTAATTCCGTCACCTACAAACGCAAGCCTGTTACCATTATCCGCCTTTGAAAGCATTTTTTCAACTGCGCTGACCTTGTCGGCGGGAAGGAGCTCGGCGCAGACATCATTTATTCCAACCTGATCTGCCACGTGCTGGGCTATATCCTTGTTGTCACCTGTAAGCATTACTGCGCGCTTTACTCCGAGATCGTACAGGGCTGCTATTCCCTCTTTTACCCCGTCCTTGATGGAGTCGGCGATGATGATGCTGCCGGCATAGAAGCCGTCATAGGATACATACACAACAGTGCCTGCGGCCTCGTCTAAAAGACCTATGGATGCCGGAACTTTGATGAGCTTGTCGTTGCCCACTAAAAGCTCTTTTCCATCGAGAACAGTGCTGATGCCGTTGCCAGCGATCTCTTTGGTTTTGGACTCATCTATATGAGAAGCATCGGGCCTGGCGCCTCCGTTTCTCTCTGAATAGCACTGGAGAATTGATCTGGCAATGGGATGATTTGAATACATCTCACCGTAGGCTGCAAGGCCAAGGAGCTGATCCTCAGTGATGTTGGACTGAGTTGAAGGTACTATCTCGGCAACCTTGAATTCGCCCTTAGTGATGGTTCCTGTCTTATCAAAAACTACTGTATCTACTGTTGCTACTGCCTCAAGGAAGTTGCTGCCCTTAACAAGGACACCCTTCTTGGAGGATGCGCCGATGCCGCCAAAGAATCCAAGAGGAACTGAGATAACAAGCGCACATGGGCATGAAACTATAAGAAAGATACATGCTCTTCTGATACTGTCTGCAAATGGCAGCTGGCCAAGAAGAGGCGGTATTACTGCAAGGAGAACTGCTCCGATGGTAACAACCGGGGTGTAATATCTGGCAAACCTTGTGATGAAGTTCTCCATTCTGGACTTTTTGTTGCTGGCATTCTCCACAAGATCCAGGATTCTGGCAACTGTGGAGTCCTCGTAGGCCTTGTCTACCTTGACCTTTAGGATGCCTTCGCCGTTGACGCAGCCGCTGATGACCTGATTGCCAACTGCTGCCCTTCTGGGTACGGATTCACCGGTGAGTGCTGCTGTATCCACAAAAGACTCGCCCTCAAGGATCGTGCCATCAAGCGGGATCTTCTCTCCTGCCCTGACAAGAATGATATCTCCAACGCTTACTTCCTCAGGGTCCACTTCGCTGGTTGAGCCGTCTTCAGCAACCAAGTTGGCATACTCCGGTGCAATACTCATCAGATCGGTTATGGACTGTCTGGACTTTCCTACAGCATAGCTCTGGAAGAGCTCACCAACCTGGTAAAAGAGCATTACGGCCAGGGCCTCGGAGTACTCGCCGATTCCAAAGGCTCCGAAGGTTGCGATCATCATAAGGAAGTTCTCGTCAAAGACCTGTCCGTGGCTGATGTTGATGATGGCTTTGCGTATTACGTCGTAGCCGATGATGGCGTAGGGGATGAGGTATATTATGAGTTGTACGAACCATGGAAGGGGCTCCATGATGCCGGTTTTGTCCAGGATCAGGAGGATGATGAACATGGCAAGTACAATCAGTATTCTATTGCGCGTTTTCTTTTGTTTCTTGGTCATATGACTTCCTCTAATTCTATCGTGATATATGCTTTGCTCCACTCCATTCCCGGAAGGCTACATCCATTCTAATTATCACTCAATCTCACAGTCAGGCTCTACCTTTTTACAAGCCTTTACTGCGGCATCAAATACACTGTCAAACACGTCGTCAGCTGCCTCTAATGTAAACTTCTGTGTCATGAAGTTAACCCTTGCACTTACAACGCCGTCTATCTTCTTAACAGCTTCCTCCATCTTTGCTGCACAGTTAGCGCAATCTACCTCACACTTAAATGTCTTTTTCATATTTCCACCTTTCTGCTCTTTCTACGAGCTATAAATTATTTACTCTTCAATGTGATTGATTCCCTGGTCAATTATGGTTCTAACGTGATCATCCGCCAGGAAGTAGATGATCTGTTTGCCCTCTCGTCTGTTGCCCACCAGCTTGCTCTGCTTGAGTATCCGCAGCTGATGTGATATGGCCGACTGGGTCATGTTCAGGCTCTCTGCTATGTCGCACACGCACATCTCCTGCTCAAAGAGTGCAAACAGGATCTTGATCCTGGTGGAATCCCCAAAGACCTTGAACAGTTCTGCCAGATCATAAAGCTTGTCATCATCAGGCATCTCCCTGTGCACCTTGAGGACCACATTTGAATGGTTGTGCACCACTTCGCAGTGCTCTACATCATTGATAGACATATGGTTTCCTTTCGCTTCATTTAAACATATGAATAATTGTTCATATGTTGAATATAAAACAACCCTCCTGATATGTCAAGAGGGTTAAAGAAAATTATAATATGAATCTTACAAAGTACTCTTACCAATCTACTACATTACTCTTCAATGCTTTGAAAATCCTGTTTTGTAGGATGCCATCAGCAGTTACACAGGCAGCCCTTGACCGCAGACCGAACGTTGCTACAATCAAGCCACCGGAGTAGGCAAGAAATCTTTTTACATGGTTCACTTGAAAACTGAAAGTTATCTACACTTTCCAGCAAAACAAGTGGCATAAAAATGCTTCCCCCAGACCAAAAGCAAAGTGGTATTTAGAACTTTCGGAAAAACCTCAAAAAAACATTCCCCAATGAATCCCCCTTCTTCTATCCTTAAAAATATCACACCTACCCATTATTGGTCTTAATCCATACCATTAAGATATTTCTAACATCACTAAGCCATTTACTTTTTGGCAAACCAGATTAAATTGTGTTTAAAAATTAGAATCTTTACGTTTTTTAAACCGGAAAACACATACCAAAATAGCAACCAAAACGATTGCAACAATCACCCAAACTATTAAAAGATAAAAACAAATCACTCATGAAGGAGATTAATTATCGATAATTCGACATACAGAAATTCTTAAGAATCTCTATTGCAATCTTAAGAAAATCTTAAAGATTAACAGAGAATAATCTGTGACATCCCTGCATGGATCAAGGGAGGAAGATACGGAAATCTGGAGATTCAAGCAATTGCACAGGAATTCTTTCTCAATAGAATGGATATCTATTCTTCGAGAATGCTTTTATTTCAATACTCAACTAATAACGGACAGTCCAAGAAAGAATCGGACTACACAAATGTTAATGACGTAACCATAGTCGCTCTGATGAAAGAAAGTCCAGCAGTATTCAAAAGCTTCAATAGTCCGAGATATATTCACAGATTCAAAGATGCTGTTAGTGACTCAGGAATAAGGATCAAAATGCTCCGAAACATTGCATTTGTGCAGCTTGACAAGGCTCTTGATATGTTTTTGACCAAAACCTATAATGAAGATGAAGACGTTGAACTGCTGACACTGCTTGCAGTCTTGGCAGATCCAAATAACGAGGATATCAAAAAAGCTGTTTATAACAACAGCTTCTTCGGAAAAATCTACGACGATGCTAACCGTTTTTCCCAAGATAAGGGGGTGCAGAATATGTTGTTTGAAGAAGAACTTGCCATCATGGACTACAACACCAGTATCCATTTAGCAGAGAAAAAAGGTGAAGATAGAATTAATGCCTTGAATATATGGCTTCACGAAAACAGCAGAGATGATGACATAATCAAGGCTGCCATGGATGCCTCTTTTCGCACAACTCTCCTCGAAGAATACTCCAATGAAAAAATAACTAAAAAAATGGGACAGTAAGAACCGTCCCCAGTGTCTCATAAAAAACCCTCTTGAGATTTCAAGAGGATTCCTTGAGGCTGTAAATGCAGCTCTGGCAACAGGCGGTATCGTTGCTGACGGAAGTCACGCAGGCAATGTTGTCACCGAGGATTATGAAGCAACAGCCGATGTAGTCGTTGTTGGCGGCGGCGCAGGCATGACAGCTGCCATCACAGTTGCTGAAAACAGCAAAAAGGTCATTCTCCTTGAAAAGAGTGCTATCCTTGGCGGAAATGCTGTCGCTGACATCGTAGTCTTCGGCAGAATCGCAGGTCAGAACGCATCGAAGCAAGATTAAAACTATGGGCTTTTCGCCAGACAGTGACAGTACTGTGATATTTTGAATGTTATACTATCGTTAATATGATATGATTATATCCAGTACTATTATGAGGAGGTGGTTCCGATGGATAACCTGAATAAGAAAGCGTTAAGTGATGAAGTATTAAACTCCGTAGTAGGCGGTGCCAGCACATCAGAGTCCAATGAAGATGCCAAGAGATTGGAATTCGAGGCGTCATGGAGAGGGCTTGGTCTTGAGACAACGGTTTCCGGTATTAAGAGGGGTGAGCTGTTTGATGAGTGGGCAAGGACAGGATACAAGACTGATGCCACAAACTTCATTTTAAAGAATCTGAACAAATAAAAAGCAGCCCGTTGGCTAAAACGGGCTGCTTTATTCATTAATCCCACATGGATTCAGTGGCGTCTATGGTCTTTTTCTCAGCGTCATTTTCGTTCGTTGCCAGTCCTGCTATATCAGGCTTGGTTCCATCTTTGTAATTAACGTATGTGTCAGTAAACAGATCAGGGAAGTCTTCGAAAGCCACCGTAGCTCTCTGAGATCCTGCCGCATAGCTGCCCATGGTGTAGTCCTGGAAATAGACTGTTATCCCGTCGTAGTCCAGGGTCCATGCCAGTCCCTTAGCATCATCTTTAAGCATTTCGGTGATATAATCAATAAGGTTCTGCCTGTCTGTAGGCAGATCTTCAAAATACTTTTTAATGTCGCTCTTCTGCTTTTCCAGTTCATCAGTAATGGTATCCGGCAGGCTGTCAATGTCTTTTACCACATCCGAGAGTTTTATAGCTTCTCCGGTTAACGGATCCAGATTACGAGTATAGTACGATACTACTCCATGAACACCGCCAAGGTATGTAAACTTCATCACTGCAAAGGAAAGAACTCGGTCGTCAGCCCTCTGAGGAATGAAATCCTCTTCCAGCTGGAAGCTCCAGTCAACTCCTTCTATCTTAAGATTAAGGGCGTCCTTCTGATAGGTGGCCATTTCCTCCCTGATGCCCTCTTCCTCACGTAAATTAAAATCATCCAGCGCCTTACTAAGCTCCGGATACTGCTCCTTAGTGACCTCATCCAGTGTCACGTCATAGTAATTACCTGTAATGAGCTCCGCGCCGCTGGCCGGATCAACCAGCGTACAGGGATGACTCTGATAACTGTAGCCGATAGGTAAAGCGAAATCGGATTCACCCTTCTCCACTTCCTCGGATAACACTTCGCCAAAGAGAGCGTCGAAGCGTTTATCCAGTTCATCCATTAGCTCCACATCGCTTTTAGAGTATTGTTTATACTGACCTATATTGTAGTAATCCCATTTACTTCCACCGACAGAGGAATTGTCAAATTCAATGCTGTAGCCCCATGGACTGTAATCAGTGATAAAATCTTCGCTGTCTTTTCTATCCTTCAGTGAAACAACATTTTTTTCTTTTATGAAGGTCTCAAACGCTGCCACTTTATCTGAAGATACCGCATAAGTGGTAACAGTTGTAGGCTCTTCAAGGTTCTTTCGATTGGAGCTTTCGATGATCCAATCCCCGTTTTCATTCTTCTTAAGGCTGCTATAGTGATATTCTCCGTCCATATCACCATAGCCGGGGCTGTAGCTAAAGCTTACAAGGCTGCCCAGCTCTACACTCTTACTCTCCTGCTGACTTTGACATCCCGCAAGAAGCAGGCAGCCAAAAAGACCCACTGAACCAGCCGTAATAATACTTTTTATTTTCATGGTAAATCCCCCTCAGTTCTGTTTCTCATCTCACCTTGCGATACACTTACCTATCGGAGTCCAGTTAATGGGGATGGTGTATTCCAGGCAGTCGCTCATTATCTCGACAAAAGCATCCTCACCCGATTCCATTTCCTCGGATTTACCTGCATCCACTATACCGGTAGTATTTTGGTAATAGCCTATGCTTCCATCATTCTTTTCATCTGTGAAATAGCATTTATCCCAAACAATCTCAGTGCCATCCTTACTCAGATGATTATTGCCCATGATTGTAAGAGACACGCCTCCGGAAGTCATGAAGAAGAAATGTGTATCATCCACACGCTGATATGTGCTTCTGGCCGAGCCGGCATATGTAACAACAGGCTTGTCATCCTTTAATGTGTACACACCGGAAACATAGCTCTTATTGCCGGAATTCGAATAATTCGCATCGTAGCCGACAATAAGCTCCGGCACACCATCGCCGCTGATATCCTCCAGAGTATAGCCTATCTCATCAAGCGGATTTTTCTTCTCACCGGAATCAATAACATCCGTAAGATTTCCTGTGGCATAGCTGTACTCCCTGTCCATGTTGTAGCCGTAGTCTATGACATCAAGGATTTCCGTAAACACCGGCTCATAAAGAGCTTCATAATTGACACTGTTACCAATATGAGTCCAGTTCAACAGCTTACATCTGGCCTCGTATTCGTCCATCTTGTTCCAGAATTCATCCTCGGAAATACTTAGTTCTTCAGATTGCGAAGATTCACTTGAGCCCGTATTATTGTGGTAAAGTCCAATGCTTCCCCCATCCTTCTCATCAGTCAGATAGAAGTCATCCCAAAGCTCTTTTGTCCCATCCTCGCTAAGATGGCATTCTCCAAAATATGAGTAAGCCGCGCCGCCTGAACCAAAATAATAGAAATGGCCATCTCCTATCCATCTATAGCTGTTGCGTGCCCATCCATCAATAATCTGCACAGGCTTGTTGCCTTTAATGGAAAAGACACTGAAAAGATAGCTCTGAGACCCGAAATCACTATAATCTTCATCGCATCCGATCATGAGCTCCGGGATACCATCACCGCTGATATCTTCCAGCACGTAGCCCACAGTCTCGGCAAGAGGCTTATCCCCGGGATACATGGCTTTCTCCATCAGACCATTACCTGCGTATTTATAGCTCTTGTCATAGTCGTAGCCGCTATTTACAATATCAGCCACCTCGTCAAGTATCGGAGCGTAGATACTTTCATGATCGACAGTACTGTTAGCTGTATCACCATCTTTCTTTTCATCCGTTTCCTTCTGCACATCAGATTTCTCATTTGCAGCAGCGTCAGTAGTCTCGCCGGCTTCCTTTGTGCCTGTTTGCACGTCCGAGGTCTCAGTAGTCGGCTGGGGACTTTCCACCGCATCTGAAGGCTTAGCATTATCACCACATCCACTTATCATCAATGCCAAAAGACACGTCGACACTACAGGTATTACAAACAACTTTTTCATTATCTCTTTCCTCTTCTTCTCTCATCTCATATAAAGACCTTGTCATCGTAGTCAAGCTTCTCCCCGGCATCTGCAGGATTGGTCCTCACAAGAATCCAGCATGGCTGTCCTTCTTCAGCTTCGCCGGTCAGCTTTTTCAGATCACATTGCTCCTCAAAGGAGTCGTAGTCCTTAGTGGTGCACTCTATGATTTCGCCGTCAAAGAGCTCTCCCTCGTGGTAGAACTTGACCTTATCACCGACACTGAATTCTCCCAGCATTACTACACAGTCCAGAAGGACATTATCTCCATACTCATCCATTGTCCTTACAGTGAAGTCATCATCAAGATAGCGGAATGCGATTGATGAGTAGATGTCTGCATAGGCTTTGGTTCCGCCTACAGAATCAAGCTCAGCTCTCTTCTCTTCATCTGACATATCACGTTTGTAAATGATCGTGCCGCACATATCAACTGTCGCATCCGTGAGCGGCTTAGCCCACCATTCCTTGACTTCTTCAGCGCAGGTGTCACACAGCTCTCCATCCTTAACCGGATTGTAAGTAAACTTGCCTATAGCTTTGTGACAGATCGGACAGGTCTTTCCTGCCTTCTTCTCATCACCATCTTCTGACTTTTTTCCAAACCCAAAAAATCCCATAACTATTTTCCTCCTTACTTTCCGCCTTTTACAATTATGTCGCCAGGCTTAAAATCCGTGTTATAGATGATATTGCTTCCTGCAGCTGACATTGATAAGATTTGGTGGTATATCAGCACATATTAAACGATATCATAAATATTGCTGCGTTTATACCTCCAAAAGTATATATTTTCAAAAAACAAGGGCAATGCCTGATTATTGCTCAGACAATTGCCCTTTTTAAGCTTATCTGTATCTTATTTTCTTATTCCAGAATGGTTATTACATCCTTAAGAATATAATGGAACGTCGGGTATGAAGTATTCTCGTTCTCTGTATAACCATTTTGAAGGTTGATCGTATCGGAGGGATTCTTAGGATCAACTCCGGTGTAATTACCTTTAAATACGAAATCACCGCGGCCACGCATGAACTGCTCAATGACACCGGCCATAGCTTCCTGGGTTCCGGGAGCTGCCACATGCATGTTAAGGTCAGTCATTTCTATCCAACCCTTGTCAAAGCCTGCAGATACATCGGTGCCGTGGATATTACCTATTACCACGGATTCAATCTTCTTGTTGTTCATAACTGCATCCACAGCAGCAAGCACATATGGTTCCCAGTTAACTCTGGTGGTTACAAGTGATGAAATAGGCGCTACCTCTGACATACTCTGGTTCCAACCCACGAAATAAACCGGAACCTCCTGAGCTGCTTCCTCACAGGCAACTGCAGGGCCTATGGTGTCGGTATACTGTGACAGGACTACGCATCCATCCTTTATCAGCTTCTGAGCTGCACTCTTTTCATGAGCAAAGCTGCTCCAGGTGTTCGTGTAACATACCCGCATAACAGCTGTAGGTACTACCGAACGAACTCCAAGAAGGAATGAGGTGTAGCCCGAAATAACCTCTGATGTCTGATAAGAAGCTACGAATCCCAGGATTGCCTGATCCTCTGTGATGAGCCCCTCGGATATCATCTGCTTGATCTTAAGTCCTGCTGCAATTCCGCTGACATATCGTCCCTGATATGCCTCACCCTTAAAGGTATGGTAGTTGTCGGTAACCAGCTTGCTGCTCATGTCCATATAAGAGGTCTGGCAGAACTCCACATCAGGATATTCAGCCGCAAGCTCTTTTACCTGAGAGCTGTATCCGTTAAAGAAGATAATGTTGCAGCCGCTTGCCACCATAGATCTAAGTGGCTCTTCCATTCTGTCATCCAGCACGTTGCTGGCAGTCATGGTCTCAACCTTTTCTCCATATTTCTTTTCCACTGCATCCTTGGCAAGGGAGAAGTTGTAGGTGTAAGGCGTGCTCTCGTCGTTGTCATAGATAAATCCGACTTTCAGCACATCTCTGCTGGAAGATGGATGAAGAATCTTATATCCGCCAACAAATAACGCAAGCAGAGCAAGACATGTCAGTACTGTTATAGTATATACTCGCTTCATGACTTACCTCCTTTCTCGTCTGTGGAGGCGTCCTTTTTCTCATCTGTTGGGGCGTCCTTTTTTTCGTCCTTTTTTTCGCTTTCCATCTCAGCTTCCTGAATCTTTTTGTCCTCTTCCACACGGCGCTTAAGCTCTTCCTGAGCCTTTTCATCCGCGCTCTGTATCTCAGCTCGTTTCTGAGCATAGATCTCATCCAGATTGATTACTTTCTTGTCAACCAGACGAAGGAATGCGTCAAGTGCATCAGGATCGAACTGAGTACCTCTTCCGCGCTTCATTTCATTCATGACGTAATCTGTGTCCATGTGATTTCTGTAAACACGGTTACTGGTCATGGCATCGAAGGCATCAGCCACACCGATGATCCTGGCAAAAAGAGGTATCTCATCTCCTTTAAGTCCGTCAGGATAACCCTTTCCGTCGTACCTCTCATGATGATATCTTGTTCCGTCAACAACGTGCTCAACCAGAGTGAAATCCTTGAGTATCTCTGCACCTCCGATAACGTGGGATTTCATCTTGGCATACTCTTCGTCAGTCAGTCGTCCGACTTTGTTCAGAACGCTGTCGGGAATACCGATCTTACCGATATCATGCATCTGCGCCGCTTTCCTCAGGTTAGATAAGAACCTGGTTCTCTGCGAAGGCTTGTAGCACTTCATTTCCTCGGCGATAAGCACTGAGTATTCCGCAACCCTTAAAGAGTGCTGATGTGTTCGCACGTCCTTGGCATCGACTGAGTTTGCTATGGCCATAACGGTCTCGTTGGCCATGTTGATCTTTATCTGCTGCTGGTTTAACTGTCTTTGTACAATAAGCCATGTAAACCAGATCAGTATCAGCGACATCAAAATGAGCATATATGCTGCAAAGCCGGGCTGTTCGTAGAATTCGCCCTCCTTTACCAGAGGGAATTTGCGCTCCTCCAGTACCTTTTCTCCTGCACTGTCAAAGATTGCCAGATGGAACTTGTAATCTCCTGCAGGAAGGTTCGCATAAATGATGTTATTCAGGCTGTTCTGTGGCACTATGGTCCACTGGGTATCATATCCTTCGAGGAGGTAACCTACGTTCGGTTCCTGGATCGTATAGTTGAGGATCTCCGGTCCCAGCTCGATTCGGCTTACGCCCTGTCCCACCGTTATGTTGCCGGTGCGGTCAAGAGGCTGCTGCACGCCATCAAGCTTCACAGAAGCAAGCTGCATTCTGTAGGAGCGGACATCGCTGTTATACTTATCAACATCTATAAGGTACACGCCTGTATCACAAGGAAGGAACAGCTCGCCATTTCCGTTGTAATAGTTCCAGGAGTTTGCGGTAAGGGATGTTCCAAGTCCTCTTCTGGCATCCAGAAGCTCCCAGGCAATCTCTCCGCCTGCCACCAGTTCATCTCTTTCTACTACGTAGATACCCGCACTGGACATAACAAAGAGTGAATCCTCATCCTTAACCCAGATGTCGTAGTTGTTGAAGTAAGGGAACTTATCCAACACCCGAATAGTTCCTTCAGGCTCCAGGTAGCAAAGGCTGTTACTGGTTACTATGAATACGCCCTCGGACTTGGGATCCTTGACAGTTCTAAGGATAACTCCGCTGCTAAGGCCGTCTTCTCTGGTGAGCATGTCGGCCACTTTTCCGTCCTTAAGTACTGCTATTCCATCGCCGTCAGTACCTGCCAGGATCGTTCCATCGCTCCTCTCTGTAAGGGTCAATATCATGGAATTGATAAGGCCATCCTCGTTATTTACAGTATTCTGGACTGTATGGTTCTTTATGTAGCTCACGCCGGTATCACCTGCTGCCAGGATCGTTCCGTCAGAAAGTCCTGTGACGATACGGGCACGATTTCCAAAGCTGCCATTATCAGCGTTATATTCCCAGGATTCTCCGCTTGGCGCATACTCCAGAAGGCCTCTTCCGTATGTGCATACCCACAGGTGGTTGTTATCATCCACATACATACAACGTATGCGGGTGCCGTCAAGCTCTTTTGTCAGATCATTTTCAAGCTGGTTGTGGCAGGTCTTGTCCACCACGTCCAATCCATTGTCGGTTCCGATGTAGTAGCAGCGCTGCCATGAAACTATGGCGTTTACAACCTTGCGCTCCATACCGATGGCACCATATATATCCCTGAATGGAGATTTTGCCAGCCTCAGAAGCCCCAGTCTTGATGAAGTGAACCAGAGGTTACCCTGGTAGTCGTAGAGCATATTGTCGATGGAGTTATTGAAATCATTTGTGTTCAGGTTGTGGTAGCCACTCTTATCAATATATCCAACGCCGTTGTCCGCAGAAACAAAAAGCGTTCCATTGGTGAGGTAATTCAGGCTGTTGATGTTGGCTGCGACAGCGCAGGTCGTTACTCCAAGCCTCTTGAAACTGTCTTCTGAAACATCAAATTTATAGATATGGTTTGTGGAAGATCCCACCATAAGTGTTCCGTCCGGAGCAAAAGTGCAGCTGTTAAACACTTCTTCTCCCGTAGGGAGCTGCAGGTAGGACATGATACGGCCCCTCTTAAGAAGAAACAGCCTTCCGTCAGATGCTATGACAGCTACGTGGCCAAACTCATCCGCGCTGGAGCTGTCAGCATAGTTTACTTCCTCAAGAGTATTGGCCTCCTTGAGTCCGTTGTTCATAACAAGAACCTGCATGCTTCCTGAGGTTCCCACGTAGTAGTATCCGTCTGATGCACGGACTATGCTTCGAATTGAGTTTGATGGAAGTCCGCTGGACTGATCCAGAACATTAACAACCTTTTCGCGAATTACTATCGCCAGTCCGTTGTCGTTGGTACCGATCCACAGACGTCCCTCTTCATCCACATACAGGCAGTTGACGTTTTTAACGGTTTCATAATCGTCTACCCACCTGAATTCACGGCCATTGTAGCGATACAGACCGGCATAAGTGCCTATCCAGAGCACACCGTCATTGGTCTGTGCTATATCATTGGCTTCGCCGCAGGGAAGACCATTATTACTGCTATAAACACTCTGTACATAATCGTTGTAGTCAATCGTTGCGTCCTCAGTCTCATCTCCGTTCCTGGCCTGAACCGGCATAGGGATCAGCATTGAAAGGCCAAGGGTCACACACAGCAAAAGAGCTGCTCCTGTGGCTGTACCCTGCAGTTTTTTCTTTTCATCCTCGGTGGTTTTATAGGACTTTCTCATAAGAATGATCACATATACTAATGCAATTGTGAGCACCTTATCAGCAAATTCAATTGCCAGCTGCCCTAAAAGACAGCATATAAAAACAGGCCATTCCTTATCCAAAAGATAATTAATGACACCATCTCCCCATTTATTTCCTGTATATCCATGAGAAAAGATCAGATTCACGGGCACGGAAACCACCAGTGCCGTGAGCATAGCTAAAGATGCGGCCTTCATAAAGCCATAGAACTGATCAAACCAGTTACGTGTGGCGGCATAACCAACAATTATGCCAAGTGCGATACTGGTAATGGAATATGCGGCAGAAATATTGTTTATAACACAGTATGCCAGATTCCCGGTAAGTCCCACAATGGCTCCACACCAGGGACCTGCCACATATGCACACAGTGCCGTGCCAAATGAGTCTGCCCATATGGGAAGTTCAAGCCATGTCGATAGCAACTTCCCCCCTAAATTCAGGCATACACAAATCCCAACAAATAAAGCAATCTTCCATGTTTTTTGCTCTTTCATACGTATTCATCCCCTCGCATGCTAAAAAAACATAAGACTGAACTAAACAATCAGACGATTTTGAATTCTTTATGCACTACATATTATACTCTTAATTTCGTAAGTTTTCACGTATTAGAGCATTAAATCCTAGAACTCCAGCTCCTTTCTTCTAAAAATCAGTATAGTCAGTGCCAGCGAGCCAAAAACATATACGACTATGGTAAATAACAGATTAAGAATCCCCGATGTATAGTCACCAAGAATAAAATCCGAACCTGCAGATGAGAGCAGTCCAGACACATAATACTTTTCAAGATGATTCACAGCGAAACTACTGAACAAGCCGAACATGATAAGCGTAAGCGGTATCACAAGCTCAAAAGCCAGAAAAGCAACCATTCCAATAACAGCATTCTCGGACAAAAAATAGAAAATAGCGGCAATTGAAACGAATGCAATAGTATTTATATAGTCAGTAACAAACATAAGAACAAAAAACTTGGTCTGTGCTGAGCTAAAGTCAATACCATATGCAGCCTTTAATATCAGTACATATATCAATGCCAGCATCTGCATTTGCAGTGTGAGCAGACACAGGTCAACAAATTTGGCCAGCACAAACTTTTCTCTCGATAGTCCGTGTCCAATAACACCTATCATTACCATGGACTTGAATTCATCAGCATAAATGCCCATAAGAGCAGAAAAGCCTATAACCAATGATACAAAGCTATACTTCGTCATAACTGTATCAAGAAAGAAATAAGTCCGATCAGCACTGTCATCGATATCAAGCCACAGTGATATAGTAAGCCAGATAAGAGACAGAACGATCAAAACCCACGGAAGAATCTTTCCTGCCACGCGTCTTAGATCGGCTTCCAATAGTCTTCTCATAGATTCATCTCCTTCTTGTCAAAAGCCATTGTATTGACAGCTATAACCACACAAAGATAGATAAGTGCCGGTATAAGGCTAAATCCTATGTCTCCGTTCTGAAACTGGGTATAGGACCTGTTCAGAAGCCCTATATAACTAAGGTCATAGAACGGAAGCTCAGTTACCTCCTGTATCGCCTTAAGGGTCATCTCTGCAGCCATCCCCACCACGATCAGAACCAGCATTCCTCCAGCACCACTCATCGTCAGAAACAGAACAAGGGACGACAGCGCTATTATACCTATTCCCCTGACCACACAGAAAAGGCAGTATATAAACAGGAAGGTATTCTGTTTCTGGGTTACAGCAAGCCCAGTAGCACTATTACTAATCAGCGCTGCCACATACAAAACAGCATATGACCCCAGCAGCAAAATAAAGCAGTCCCACAGCTTTGACAATACGATCTTTTTCCTATCCATTCCCATTCCGATGACGTTTATCATAATTCCACTCTTAAGCTCATCAGAGTATACAGCATTATAGATTGGTATGCTGATCATAGTCAGAGCCCAAAAGCCCAAAAATGTTCTGTAAAACTCCATTTCCTCACCTGATGTTTCAGCAGGTGAGCGTCCCAATATGATGATCACAATGAAAAGCAGTATCACATAAAGGCCGGGCTTACGCAGTATTCTTCTCAGATCAGCTCTTATCAGTCTGTTCATTTTCCTGCTCCTCCAACAAGTCTGAAGTAGACATCTTCAAGAGAAGATTTCTCTACCACTTCCCTGACGATTTCAATGCCGTTCTCTTCCAATACCTTCCTTGCTTTCTCCAGATCATCAACCGCGATCTCAACTGCAGGCTGAGTATTCTGAAGATCAAGCTGGGAAATCTCTTTTATCACGACTCCCTCATTGATAATCCCAAAGCGATCAGCTGTATGTTCGAGTTCTCCGAGAATATGCGAAGAAACTATGACTGTCTTACCATACTCATCCCTGAGTTTTTTGATCAGGTTTCGGACATCTGCTATTCCCTGGGGATCCAGACCGTTTGTGGGCTCATCCAGTATAAGAATCTCCGGATTTCCCAAAATGGCATTGGCTATTCCAAGACGCTGCTGCATGCCAAGCGAGAAGGTCTTTACAGGCTTTTTTATTCCTGTAAGGCCCACCACATCAAGCACTCTGGCAATCTCCTGTTTGCGTTCTTTTCTGGGAATCCCTTTAACTGTTGCAAAATACAGGAGATTCCTCTCCGCATTCATATAGTTGTAAAATCTGCAGCCTACAAAAAAGCCTATCCTGCCGCGGTTTTTCAGAAGCTCTTTTTTGCTTGCAGAGTCCATGATAGATACGTTTCCGGAGTTTACATGGGAAAGTCCCAGTATCATCTTAAAAATGGTGGTCTTGCCGGCGCCGTTTCTGCCTATCAGTCCGTAGATATCCCCCTTGTTGACCTGCATATTTACATCTTTTAATACTTCGTGTTTGCCATAAGATTTATTGACATTTTCAAGTTTTATTACAGCTTCGCTCATAATCTGTCCACCTCTAATAACGCCAGTTTATTATCTAACTAAGTCCGGTCGGATGCGGATACCGTAACCGACCAAAATACGGTCGCTAACGGTAACCAGCTCCACATCACCAGACTTTGATCCTTTTTTCAGGTGCCAGGTACATTCCATCGCCTTCCTTTATCCCATAGGTGTCATAGAACTCATCAAACTGCTGAACTCCTACATTGACCCTATAGAAAGAAAGCGGGTGTTCATCATAGTGAAAACGTCCTTGTTCTGCTTCCAGAGGTATATTGCATCTCCATACCTTCGCAAAGGATCTGAAAAACAGGTCATAATCAAAATCCGGAACAAGTGAAGCCAGGTAAAGAGCAGCCTTAAGTCCGCCCATATCGGCAGTGGCTTCCTTATTGAGATTCATACCATTGTAGTCTGATGCACCGGGATACGGTATCAGTGTTGAATAATAGGATGCTACTTCCTCCGTCTTGTCATTAAAGCTCTGCTGATCTTCATACGGCAGCCAGTCAAACCTCATTCCTTCCTTGTCGTACTGCGCTCCCTGGGCATCAAAGCCGTGGGTGATCTCATGACCGACTATCGTAGAGATTCCTGCCAGCTTCTCTTCATAGGTCATATCAGGTGAATAGCAGTTAGGTTCGCATACTCCAGCGCATATGAAAATACCATTTAAATATCCGGCATAAAACGCGTTGCTCTCAGTCGTCGACAACATCGCTTCAAGCGGATCCCAAAAATCCCTGTCAAACTTCATGGTTGAACGAAGTGTCTTATGATATATACTGTATCGGGATGCCGCATAGTAGGCTTCAAGAAAGCTTCCGCCCTCTTCCTTTGATTTAAAAGGCGTCTTGCTGTAATCAAGTACTTCGAAGTTCTGATATGCAATGTGGATCTTCATGTATGAAAGCTTTTCCAGACACGCTGCTTTCCCTTCTTCGGAAAGCCATGGCTCTTCTGAAAATATTACTTTATAACCATCGATCAGATCCTGAGTAATCTTTGTCAGTTCCGATATTGTTGAATCATCGAAATAGTTCTCGACATAGACTTTATTCATGGCTCCCAGCATGGCAGTTGATCCTATGTAATAATCGAACTGGAGCGTATCCTCAGCCTGCTCATCACTCATTCCATAGTTCATTTCATTCTCAGGCAATTCAGCGGAAATACTACTCATGTACTCATAGGTTTCCCTATCCAGGAAGTCGGCACTTTTTAGACAGTAATTGACTATAAGAAAAGCTTTTATATCATCCAGATTTCTCTTTGAACAAAGAGAAGACAGCTTCCTGGCATACCCGATGCTCATGACTATCTGCTCGGTCTGGCCAAATCCCCAGGAGTCCAGAATGGCATTCAATGGAAATTCCCCTGCAATCTCCTCGACTTCATCCCGCATCATGGCGTTTTTTTCGATGTCATCTATCTCATAGTCTGAATTCAGCTCATCAACCTTCTTTTCCCATAGAAGGCATTTTCTAATAAGCTCGCCAGCCTCCTTTTTTGAATATCCCAGCTGCTGCAGCATATAATGGGCCCTGTTTTCGACGCTCTCATAAAGCTCTAGACCCGAAATTGAATTGAGCTGATTGTAAAGAGTTGAACCATAGCTATCTGTAAGAGAAAGCTCCGGTGCTCCTATAAGCGTAAGATTAACATCCGGATATTTCTCTGTATGATAATAATCCAGAACACTGATTCCTATTGGCGCCAAAGCCAGCGGGTTTCGTTGCAGGTTGCAAAAGAAATCCACCAGTTCATCCATACTGCTTATGGACTCAATGTCTTTGATATATGGCCTTAGGGGTTCAATCCCCTGGCTGTTCCTGTAGTCCCAATCAGAAGAAAGTGCATAGTATTTCCGCAGCACCTGCGCTTCTTCCCCCTGAATTGACTCATCAAGAACTGCTGCCTTTTGCTTTTCAAGTACAGTATCGGTAGCCTCCTGAAAAATATCATGATACTTATCACCTATTTCCAGCTTCCAGTCCCTGTTTATCGCCGCTGCAAAGTCATCCTTAAGACTTATATCCTTATCCTCGGTAATAACTCCCTGCAGGTCAGAATCCACCCATGTCTGCTCATAGGCTGCCAGTAGCAATTGCTTTGCGCTTTCACCCGTGGAAACTTCGGCAGATGATGAACATGCAGTAAGCACGATGCTAAGTCCTATGGAGAGTAAAAGAGCTGTTGGTTTTCTCTTTGACATATTGTTCTCCCTAATAACGCCAGTTTATTATCTGACTAAGTCCGGTCGGATGCGGATAATACATAATCCACTGCTGATTGTACTGTTTTTCTCAGAAATCTTATAACATCTACGGGATATTCGCCTATTGCTGTCTCCCCTGTTACCATGACAGAGCCCGCTCCATCAAGAACTGCGTTATATATATCACTGACTTCTGCTCTGGTGGGGACTTTGCTGTGTTCCATGGATGACAGCATCTGAGTGACAACCATAAATGGTATTTTCCCTTTATTGCACCTTTCTGCGATGTTTTTCTGAACCCCGGGAAGTTCCCAAAGCGGAACCGCATTTCCAAGGTCACCTCTGGCGATTATTATCTCATCGGCAAAGCCAAAGAAGTTTTCAAGATTTTCTACTCCGCGGGTGTTCTCAATCTTGGCATAGATCTTTATCTCTTTTCCGCCGTTTGAATCCAGTACATCTCTTAGCTGCTTTAGATCGCTCTCGCTTCGTACAAAAGGCTGCATGACACCATAAATGCCGTTTTTGCAGGCAAGCTTGATATTCTCCATATCGCTGTCCGTAAGTGCCGGCATGTCGATGGTTTTTCCCGGGATGGCTATACTCTTTTTCCCCTTAAGCTGTCCGCCTCTGGTGATAATGGCTATAGCTCTTTTGCCATCTGCATGTTCTATCCTGGCTGCGATTTTGCCATCATCTAAAAGGATTTCCTGATCCTGTTCAAGAGCTGCAAGTATTCTGGCATCCAATGGTACTTTGTCATCTCCCAGTGTCAGTTTATCTCCCTCTTTTAGTCTGATGGCGGACTGAAGGTTTCCAACCCGTAGCTCCGGCCCTTGCATATCGATGAGGATTTTGGGGTCTATATCATGCTTTTTAGCAATTCTTTTTATCTTATCGATATCCTCAAGGCAGTCCTGAAGCATAACGTGTGAGAGGTTTATCCTTATACCGCTCATGCCCTCGCCGAACATTTCATCAAGAACTTCCTCGTTCCTACAGGATGGCCCCAGAGTTCCAAATACGTCTATCATTTCAGTTCCTCACGAAATAACAATAATTCATATATAAAACCATTATATGACAAAAAAGAGACTGCACGGACGCACAGCCTCTTTTTTAAGAAAAACGTTATATTTTCACTGAGCCTTATACTCCTCTGTTGAGCCAAGTCCAGATACTTTAAGGGTCTTTTGGTCCTCGGATACAGACATAAGAAAGCCCGAGTTGAAGTCATCCTTGCCTTCCAGCAGATAAGTGCTGTTTCCAAGAGGCATTACATTGAAGCTCTCAGAGTATCCAAAGCTATAGGTCCTGACTGCCTTGGCGTAATTAGCGCCGTCAGAATAATTTATGATGTCTATCACAATAACAGGATCTGTTCCGTAGGACTGCCCGCTGATTGGCTCCACGTCATCCTGGCGCTGCTTTACGGATTTGTCCCAGGAACCATCGTCTTTTACATAAAAGCCATCCGCGGTATAGTTGTTCTTCATCAGGCATCCGGAGAAGTCCACGTAGTAGTATTTGCCCTTTTCATCGACCCAGCAGTTGGATACCGGATTTCCGTTGGCGAGTGTATAAGTTCTCTCACCTGACTGCTCAACGTTCCAGGTTCCGCCGGAAATCGCATAGGTGGCAGGATTATAGTCGGGATTTATTCCTGTATCTGAGGTGGTATCAGTACTAGTGGTGGCACCAATAGTAGTAGTGTCTGTGGTGGTCTGCGCTGAAGTTGTCTGATCTGTCGTAGTTTGCGCTGTCGTCGCAGCAGTATCCGTACCACCTGTGAGAACGTCCTCTACTTTTTCTGCGTTTTCCGTGGATGTTCCGGTTTCTTTCTCTGCAGAATCTGCTTTTGCCTGTTCAGCCTTATCGGTCGCATTTTCTTCTTTTTGTGTCTGCGCAGACTCTTCCTTAGCCTCTTCCTTTACTTCCCCAGTTGGTTCCCCAGCTGCTGCCTCTTCCGCCATGGCTAATGCTTCATCAAGCGACACCTGATCAGGATCGGAATCTGCATTTTTAGCCTTTTTTACCTTGGTAAAGTAATAGCCGGCTCCTAAAAGAGCAACGATTACGAGCACAAGAACAGCAATGATCACAGGCTGCATCTTGTTGCCGTCAGAAGAAGCTTTCTGCGTTGCCTTCTTAGGGGACTCCTGCGCTACCGGCTCATCCGCCATGCCACTCCCCTGATCTTCATCTATTTTATTTCCGCAATGTTCACAAAACACGCTGTCATCCGGCAGCTCTTTTCCGCAATTAGGACAAAACATGACTGTGCTCCTTTCACTGTTTATTAAACGGTATCGTCACATTCTTATCATCAATATCAAATAAAAGTGGTATGCACTTTTCAGTGACTATTCCCGTACCGACAGATGCTGTCTTGCCGTCTTCTGAAGCCAGTCCGACATTTACAACAACGCGCTCATCGCCGTTTCTGATCTCCAGCTCGTGGGCCACGTCGTACCTTACGTCAACACTTCCAACAGGAGGGAGATTTCCGCTGAGGAATACGTAGGTTCCTTCAAAGCTTCCCGTAGAAAGCCCCATTAGCCCTGCGAGTTCGTCGTCAATATCCACCTTCACAGTCTGTCCGTCACCATTAAAGCTCATTGTTCCGTGGTCAGAAACAAAGACTCCTTCGTGGTTTGGCGGCGCCGGAGTGTCAGGCTCATATGGCATATTTGCGGTAGTGCCCCCACCGCCACAGCCGGATATTGTTAAAAGAGCTGTCATAAGTACCAAAGTTAATGAAAGTGCCTTTCTGATTCTTCCTGTCCTCATGTCTAGTACACCTGCCTTTCATGTATTTATGATGATTACCTGACCATCACAAAGTCCCCTATTTCTATGTCGCCGTTGTACACCTTGCCGACAGCATATTGCTTACCGGATACTTCAACGTAGTCCCTGAGCTGAATCCCAAGATCACTGTTTTGACTGGTGAGATTTACATAGCCCATAAGCTCATCCCAGCTACCGTTATAGGTAAGCAGTACTTCTTTCTCCGGCTTCTCAGAGTTCTTATCATTTGGTTTGTCAGTATAGTAATCAATCTTCTCCTCAAGGGTCATTACGAGCTTAACACTATCATCTGAAGCAGAGAGCTGCCCCTTAGTCAAAAGGATTCTGGTCTGCTCGCCATCACTCACCATGGATGTGACAGTCATCATACAATTCCATGTGCCGCATATTTCCTTAAGAGTGGAAAGCGGTGTTCCGTCCTCGGGGAAACCCTCGTTGTAGAACCAGTCAAATGTCGAAAGAGTTACATCTTCCGTTGGCGCTGTTATGGGAGCTGCACTGCTGGAACCCAAATCCACAGCATCAGAAGACGCGGTAGTGACTTCTGAAGATGCGGTAGTTGCCTCAGAAGTCTCTGCAGGCTGCGAAGCCTGACTATCCTTTTCACTTACAGCCGTAGCTTCTGAGCCAGACGCTTCTTTCTCAGTTGAAGCATTTGAAACATTTGAAGCAGCGGCATCTTTTGCCTCTTCTTTATCGGCCTGTGCAGTGTCCGTCTTTACATCATCGCTAGCTACGCTTCCATCAGCAATGATATCGGACTCATCCGAAGGCCCTGAGTTGATCCAATTATAAGGCTGCTCTCCCGGCAAAGGCACGTCCTCTTCATCTTTATGCTTCATGGCATAAACAACGAAAATCCCAAGGGCAACCACCACCACCGCTATCACTGCTGTAATTATATATTTAACGCTATTTCCGGCGATTCCGGACGAGGATGACTTTTTCGCCGGAGCACTTTGCCGGTCCCCCCCTGACTGTGCCTCAAAACCCGAAGACTCCTGAACCGGTTCTTCATTAACATTTGCTCCGCACGCCTCACAAAAGACAGAGTCATCCGGGATATTAGCTCCACAATTTGGACAAAACATAGCTTATCTCCTTTCAGTTCCCTTTTATTTTTGCTCCGGAACAATGCTGAACAATGAAGTTGCAGACAAAGTCAAAATCCGCCTTATCGGCATAAACCTGATTCTTTTCCAAGAGTTCATTTACCTTGATCACGTTAAGGCCTCTGCTTATCACCACCTTCCTGACTTTGTCAAAGTCAGAGCTTGAGCAGCTCTTGGAAGAAGCAAGGAGCCCTGCCCCCATTGTGGTGTAGCTGCCTGCCAGGGCCCCGGCCATGGTTGCGAGCCAGCTAAGTCCCTGGGACTTCTCAAACTGCTTTGGCATCTGATTGTGGACAACTCCTTTTTCATCCATCTCAAAGAGAACAATATATTTCCAGCCATAATCAAACGCCACGATTATGTAGGCTATGACAGACAGAACAAAGAATATTCCCGGAATGATCAGTACTCCCGGCGTAAACAGATATCCGGTAAAAAATCCCGGGACATCTCCATCAAAAACTGCCAGAATGAACGTGATCGCAATCTGTATAAGGATCAGAATTCCAAAGATCTTCCAGATGGTCAAAAGAATCACCGGATTCTTTATCATGTTGAGCTCATATACCCACCTGTACTTTCCGTCGGGACATAAATAGATGTTTTCAGTAATCTTCTGGCCTTGTATACTTTCCATCTCCATGCTCCTTTCATTCTTCCTCTTCATCTCCAAGGGCTGCGTTTATGGCGGTGCGAACAGATACGCTCTCTTCCATAGCTTCCATCATTGTCTGTCCTTCACCTGCAAGAGCTGCCATGAATTCAACAACGTCACCCATATCACTTCCGTCCTTACCTTCAAAGATGTCATTTATCAGCTCATCAGTAGCAAGAACTCTGTCAATTTTTTCCTGAGGAGGCAGCTTCGTGCTGTTGCCCTTTGCATAAACAACTTCAACCTTTGAAAGGTTCACGCGGTTTTCTCTTCCCAGCCACTCTGCAACCTTTTCGCCTTCAAGATTTTCATTCTCATAGAATTTGTCCACGGCAGGATCACGGGGCTTATTCTTTTGCTCCTCACCGTATTTTTTGATATCCATGAGTTCCTTAAGCGAATCCTCTGCTTCTTTTCTTGCCGCTCCCGGAGGCAGGCTCTTTATGGTTTCACTTAAGTTATCGGCAACAAGATCAACACTCTTTGAAAGATTCTCTATTTCAGCCGCAACAGTTTCAGAAGTGGATCTGTAGTTAAGCTGTATATCCTGGATCTTCTGCATCAGATCTGCAGTTTTTCTAATCTCAAGCTTTAGAGATGAACCTTCACTTGCCAGTGCGGTCTCCAGTTCCACTAAGGATCCCATCTTTCCGCCCTTATAATCAAAGGACTGTTTAACCATCTGGCTGGTTTCCATAAGATCCTGTACTTCCTTCATCGGCAGGTCTTTCTCTGAAATCTTGCCTTCCTCCAGGATCTTTTGTACCTTATCAAGAACCATACGCTTGTTGCTCTTACCAAGCTGTCTTCCGCCTTCGTGGATCTTTCCGAGGCCATCTCCGCCACCTGTAGCCATTCCCTTATCTACCCACTCATCTGTCTTGAATATGGTGGTATCCTTTGCACGGGCAATATCTTCGTATGGCTTGCCGGCCAGGTCTTTGTTCATCAGCTGCTTGATGTCTTTTCCGTAAGACTCTCTGTCAAGGCTGTGCACAGCAGTCTGATCGGCCTGCTCCATAAACTCCTGAGCAACCTTCTGGCTAGGAGCTTCCTTGCCAAATACCCTCTTGTAGTAGCTGTCAGCATACATCTTCTTGGTTATATTGCTTGGAACGTCCTGTCCGGTTCGTATATCCGTGAAGGTGAAATCGTGGTCCATACTGGAGGATTTACCCAGCATCTGACCCGCCTTGCTGTTAGAGGTTGCCTTAAAGGTCTTAAATGTTGAAGGAGCGGTGTTATACTCCTTAGCCAGCTGATTCTGAACATCCAAAAGAGTTCTCTCCTTTAATATGCCCTGATCCAGGTTAAATCTGGCTCTTACAGCATTGGAAACCTCCTTGGAATTCAGGTGGTTCATAGCGCCCTTGTGGCACTGTATCTTTTCCATGAGAAGTGTCTGAGCTTCCTCTGTAATGTTGGGGTCCTTTAAGGATTTAGCATAATCCTCAACCAGCTTCTTTCCTTCCTCGCGGTAAGCCTGGTACTCTTTTCCTCTCATAAGGAGATTCTCGTTTTTTTGTACAATCTTTGAACCCTTTTCAAGACGCTCAGCTGCATTCTTGGCGGCCTTCTTCTCCATATCTGAAAGAAGTTTACCGGTTCTCTGAAGTCTTGTTCCATATGTGATTCGGTTGTATACTCTTCCAAGCTTAGTTACGCCTTTGCTGGCAAGCTTTAAAGCCTCCTTGGCATTTTCCTTTACAACCATGATACCGAATTGCGCAGTGGGCACAACGACATGCTGAACCACTTTTCCTGAGACGTAGTTCTTAAGCATGATCCAGCCGCCCTCTGCTGCTCCTACAGTGAAGTTCTTAAGGGCATTATCGGTATCGGCTGCTGTGTCTGCATAGTTCTTGACAGCCCTCAGCCACTCAACTGTGCCATCCTTGGCAGTAAAGTATATTTCCGATGCTCCGACTGTGAGTAGTCCAAGCGCAAATCTCTGGGCGAAGGTAACCTCAGACTTCTCCCAGGACTGAAGGGTTTTCTCAAAGCCCTCGCCCCAGAATATATCGTAGGTACTAAGGTTCTCATTTTCACTCCTGGAGCCAATCTCACCAAATACAAAGCGTGCAAAGAGCCTGCGGCACTCATTTACCTCTTCCATGTAGAAGCCGTAGTCCTCATCGTAGCCGTCAATTATAAGCTCTATTCTGTGGATAAGAGGTCTCATCTCGTAGGCATTGTCCATGGCGTATAGTCTTCTCTTCATATGGAAGAGCTTGTCCATGATCTCCTGATCCCTCTTCTGGATAGCAGCATAGTTTGCCATGTCACCCATCTCGCGCTTGGGCATGGTGATTACATTTACCTTCTTCTCTTCTGTAAACTCCTTCTTCTTCCACTTTACCTTTACCGTAACTTTGGCGTGGGCTCTTCCCGGCGGCATGAATACTTTACATCCGGTCTGGAAGACCTCAAGCAGTACGGTATTGTTGTTTCCCATGACTGATACTGCGTTCCATTCATACTCGAGCATCTCACATACATTTGTGACGCCCCTCTGAACAGCCTCTATCTCTTCTGCCGTTCCTGCCACATCTTCTATAAACACGTCTATCTTTTCAGGTGTAGGATTTGTCAGGCATTGCTTTTCCTCATCCCAGGTAAAGAGCGTGATCTCAATACGGCTGTGAGCAGGAGTCTTTTCGCAGTCTCTGGTAAGTCTTGGGTTTTCAGTTTTGGTCAGTTCCTCAGTTCCCTTAACTACCAGGTAAGCCTTAAGGTCATTTATCTGAGTCCTGATTCCTTCCTGGAATCTTACAACCTGGAAGGTCTCTTTTGCTGAGCGGTATTCAGGCTTGGTACCTGCAGGCGCACCCTCTGCCGGAGGTATCGGCATCGTATCGATAGCAGTAACCTCCACATCAAAGGATTCAAAGTATCCCGGGAATTTTTCTTCGTCGCTGATCTCGGTAATATCTATTCCGTAAATACCGGTCTCCACTGTAACAACATCTGACAGCTTGAAGCACTTTTCGATTCCCTCCTGGCACTTCACCTCAAACCTTGGATTACTTCCAAGGCCGCGAACAGCAAAGCGCATCTGAGCTGTCTCTTTTCCCTTGGCAATAAACGCAATAGCATCCTGCGCATAGCGGATTTCTGGATTAGCTATCTGGAAAATGACATTCTTTGTAAAGGCACCACCTTCGCCCTCAAATCTGAAGGTCACAGTGCCCTTTGAGACATTGCTGTTTGCCGGAACGCTTACGATAGCACATTTGCCATTTTCGTTTGCTCCTCCATCCTTTACAATGAGGTTTCCGTCCTTGGAGGAAACCTTAATAGAGCCGGTAAGGTCGTTCCTTGGCCTCTCACCTCCGGTATCAAGGACCTGAACGATACGGGCATAAACCTTTCTTGGCGGTGCTGAAGGATCCAGAGTATTTCCGAAATCCTTGCTGACATACAGCCTGTATTTTTCCTTCTTTTTCTTCTTTTGCTTCTCCTCTGCTTTTTTAGTCTCCTCCAAAGCCTTCTGAGTTGCCGCTCCGGCTGCTCCTCCTCCGGCGGCAGCTGCTGCTCCCGCTGCAGTAAGTGCTCCTGCTACGCTGATGGCAACGTTCTTTGGCATATCCTCATCGTCAATATCAATAAGCGTGTTATCGCCGCCGGGGCCTCCCCCGCCTGACGACCACCAGTCGTTGGATGAGCCATTTGTGCTGGTATCGGTTCCCCAGTCATCGTCATCATCCCCGCTGGTCTTATTATCCTCTTTCTTTTCGTTCTCGTCCTTTCCTTCAACTATCTCTTTTTCAATCCCGGTGCCTTCATCCTGGCCTTCGCTGATCCCGGCAGCTGATGTGTCCTCGTCTTCTATCCATGGATCGTCATCTTCCTCGGAAGACTCTGTAGTAGAAGTGCTTTCCAATGGCTCCAGAAAGGATACTCCGCCAAGATTAAGGCGATAGCTGTACATTACATAGGCATTTTTATCACCAAAATCATAAAACTCATAAGGATCAATGATGATCCTCATTCTTGCATATTGCTCATACTCACGGCAGGTTTCCTCAACCCTTAGAGCGCCATTTTTCAGATAACAGGCCTTCCATAGATCAAGACCACCTTTTAGCATGTCCCCGCTAGTCATTGTGAAATTATAAGAGGCATTCCCTTTATCTACCAGCTGCGCCTTTACATCGTCCTTGATCTTAAAACCGCCGCCGCCAAAATCCTGTCCTGTATTTTCACCGATATATACCATTTCATAATACACATCGTACCCAATGGTAAAATACTCATCTTTATTCGATGCGTGCATGAAGAATGGAATTCCTGCCTCACTTTCATTCCCCACTGACCAGGTCTGGGGAATTTCATAGGTGTAGTCAACAGTGTGTGTCTCATCTATTCCGGCTGTATGAGTAGTTTTGGTGAACTGAATGAAGCCATCACCAAAATCCACCTTTCTATCACCGTCAGCACTCTCAGTATGGGTATTTCCCACAACATTCACATGATCAAGCTCCCAGGTAAGAGGCCAGTCAACATGATCACGGGCCTGCGCCTCAATTGGCTTTACCAAGAGCCCCACGCAGCATGAAGATGCAAGCAAAAGAGCTGCACCCGCACCGGCAAATAGTCTTTTTATAAGATTTGTTCTTCTTGTCTTCTTCATAGGCCAGCTCCTCATCACCACATTGATGTCACAGCAGTTACAATGGCAAAACCTGCAGTCAGGCCACCTAAAAGGCTGTTTATCTTGCCATCCTGCAATGTGCGCACGCCATCAACTTTCTTGGCTGTAAGTGATGCCGCCATCTGGTATATCCACCCGTTTTTTCCTCCGAGGGCCTCCAGCGAGAGTGCAGCTCCGGATATGCCTGCCATGGCTGTGGCAGCTGAAGCGATATCTAAGCCTGTGAATGCAAAATAGATGATTATTCCCAAAATGATCCCGACAAGCAGTGCAACAATGCTCTTCTTTCCCGCTGTTTTCTTAAAGAGGGAGCCGATTCCACTTATAAGCTTTGGGATGCCTCCTGAAAGAAGTGATCCAAACATCACAGCTACGGCACCTTTTCCGGCTATGCCGCCCAAAGTACCAAGGCCTTCTCTATCAAAACCACCCTCTGAAAAAGTAAGAAAGGACAATATCTTTACCACTTCCGAATCAGAATTCCTCTGCGTCCCTAAAAAGATCCAGAGCACAGCCATAAGAGCAGATGTCAAAAGAACTTTTGGCTGCTTAAAAGACTTGAATATTCCGGTAAAGACAGAACCTGCGCCTCCAAGTGCTGTTGACAGAGGCGACTTGATATCACTGATAGTATCAGTAATGGAATCTTTGATGTCGTTTAAAATCTCACCTGCTTCGGAGCCTGCCACGTCATCTAAAGCGCCAAGAACAAAGTCATCAAGAACAAACTCTCCCGGCTGAGCAAGGGCTGATACCTCCTGAAGATTTATCATCTGTCCTGCCTGCTGCGCTATATCAGATACTCCTGGCATATTTACCATTTGTCCTGCCTTCTTGGCAACAGCTGAAACTCCGGGCACACTGGCAGCAGCGCCCGACACCTTAGAAATGACATCAGGAGCCATCTTCGATGCGTTATGCACCATAGGCGCAATGGATGTGCGCTTTGGCTTCACTGGCTCACCCTTAGACTTTTCCGCTGCAGATGCTGGCTCTACCGGTGTGGCGGCCGGCTCCACTTGTATATACACAGGCTGTATTTGTTCAGACACATACTGCTCCTGAATTTTTTCGGTCTGTGTAGGGGTGGTTGACACACCGGTACCAAACTGATAGCCACAACGCTTACAGAACTTCGCGCCCTCAGTTCTTGGTGCACCACATTTTCTACAGAACTTTACCTTTTCAGCCATATATTCTTCTCCTGTAAAAACAAGATAATAATTTTTCCCCTATTAATATCATAGGGGAAAAAAGTGCATAACAAAGCGTGACACATTTATTGTCATTGACAATTAATATGTCACGCTTATAAGTTGTTTATTTATCGGTATTTCAATTTAGAATTATTTTATATTTTCTTATTTCTCTATCATAAACAGAAAGAATTATGTCCTACTGGGGCAATCTACATTATTCCCAAAAAGTAGTCAAGGAGCGGCACATTAAAGTGCCACCCGCGGGGTGTAAGTCGTAGGGCACGATCCTTGGAGCATAGGTTACATCAGCACAAAGCTCATTTTTTTGAGCTTATAGTGGGAAACGTTTTTTCGATTCCCTCCAATTTTGAAATACCTGCGCTCTTGGAGTGCATTTCCAACGCATCAACCAAGAATTGATTCAGAATTAATCATCTGCCATCATACCATTCGCATCTGCAGTGGCGTAATGGTGTGAATCCAAGTAAAAATCTATCAAAATGCGCTTTGCAAATGCACTCTAACTCAAGACTTTTGGTGTTATTAGTAAGACTTTGAAAAACGCACTCTTACTATATCTCCACTTAATCCAGCAATAGTGTGAATAACCGCTTCCCCAGAATCTGGAATACCATTACCTCGCCCCATTACCTCGCCTGACGGAATACACTTCCCGGCATGTCAAGGGGATCGTGGAATATCGCAGCGGGCGCTCACTATAGTAAATAGAGCCAAAGAGATAAGCAGCGCCTCGCGAGAATATGCCGCGAAAGCCCCTTGACGTGCCTCGACAATACCCTCTTGCCCTGTGGGTGGCACTTTAATGTGCCGCCCCTTGGCTACCTTTTGGGGCAGAATGTAAATTGCTCCAGTAGAATATGATTCTTCCTAACATAAAAAAATGGCTTTGAAAGCATATTGCTCTCAAAACCATTTTTACTCTAAGTATTTTTTCTTATTCCCCGACAAGCTCCAGTGAAATATCATCTATGTAGATATCATGCTTGTCCTTAACTCTCACTCCGTCAACAGATCCCATTGTTATGTTAAATCTTGAATTGGTATCTGTAGGATAATTCATAGTAAACTCTGTGCTTATAGTCTTCCAATCCTTACCTATAGTAACTGAATCGGGAGTCTCACTGTAGTTTGTCCAGTCGCCTTCATACTGCTGAAGTGAGTAGGATATTGCTCTGTCTACGCTGGACTTTGCCTTGAAGGTGAGCTTATAGGTCTTGCCCTCCTCCAGTGTGATTCCGTCCTGATTGAGCTGGATGTACCAGGCATTTTCTGCTTCGTTTGCCATTGTATCATCAATTGTGATGGAAAATGCATTTTCGTTGCCGTTCATGCTGTCAACTACATAGTTTGCAGTAACAGTGTCATAAACGTATGGCGTAAAGCCTGAAAGACCTGCATTGAAGGAACCATTCTTTAAAAGTGCAGATTCACTGAAGAATACATTGTCCAGATAGTATGTACCCTCTTTCCCGAATAATATCTCGATATTTGAATCCTCACGGGATGTGTCTTTGTCAAAAGAAATCTTCTCGGAATATTTCTGATCTGCGCTGCCAAGGGAAGGAGCTATTTCTTTTCCTGCAACAGCAATCTTCATGCCATCTGCAGCACCGGCACCTTCATATCTGGCATTAAAGCTAAGCTCGTAGTCGCCCTTAACTATTGGTGAAAGACCGCTCTGGGAAATCTTAACTGTTTTGCCGGCAGGTACTTCAACCTTGAGCTCCCTGACATTGTTCTTGTTAGTTACAGAAATGCTGTCTTTATCGCTATCTTCTACTGTCCAGTAACCAAGTCTTTCATCTCCCTGATCAAAGGTACCATTGTAAACGTAGTTGCCATCAGGTCTGATGCCCTTGTCCGTGCCATCAGCTACCTCCTCGCCTGATTTGTGGGTGAGCTTTACATTATCGATCGTGACAGGTGCAATTGTGGGCTGCTTACCGAGGTTAAACTCCAAAGATCCATTTGCATCCGTTTTCTCATTCATGGTAAAGGTAAGGGTATAGGTCTTTTTCTCAGGAGTAATGCTGACTGTGGTGTCCTCAAAATATCTGATCCATCCTCTGTCAGGGCCCTCCACATCTACAATGATGTCCCTGTCCTCGGTTGAATATGCATCAAAGGAAAGCTCATACTCCCAGCCCTTATAAATCGGAATGTGATCCTGCTTGAGCTGAATTGAATAGAATACTCCGCCAGCAGTCTTTTGAGGTGAAAGAGTTATTCCCTCATCAGAAAGCTCATACTTGGCGCCAAAAGCATCCGCCTCGATATGATATCTCCAGTTGTCATGATTCTCATTGGAAGCGCTGTCAGTTCCGATATCCTCTGTAAAAGTAGCGTTCTTAACGTAGTTGCCCTCTGCATCAGGGTCTCTAAAAGTAACAGGATCGCCCTCAGGTCTCTTTGCAGTGCTCTCTTCCTGTTCATATTCCTGCTCAGGTCTCTGATAAACTCTTACATAGTCGATCTCATAGACCTTGTCATTCATTTCAGCCTTCTCGGCGTCAGTCGGATAACCTACCCAGTTTCCGCCTACTGCGAGATTTAAGATCACATAGAAATTCTGATCAAAAGGTGCCGGATATGTGATCTGGTTGTCATCATCAGTTCCTGTGTACCAGTCGCTTGTCTCATACACAAACTCGTCGTCCACATACCAGCTGATCTTGCCTGGCTCCCAGTCCACGCGGTATACATGGAAATCATCTGAGTAACCATTGGGTTCGATGACTCTTGTTCCCTGATTCTCCTTGTGACCGTTTCCTGAGCTGTAGCCGTAATGGATTGTATGATAGCTCTTTGAGGTGTCCTGGCCCATAACCTCCATGATGTCTATCTCTCCGCACTTTGGCCACTGTCCATAAAGACCTTCATCCGTAGCCATCAGCCAGAATGCAGGAAGATATCCCTTTCCTGTTGGCACCTTGGCCCTGGCCTCGAAACGGCCGTATGTGAAGTCGTGCTTATTCTGTGTTGTTATACGGCCTGAGGTGATCTCCTCAGTCTCTCCGTTCTCAATATGCGGCTTGATCTTGAGAGTTCCATCGCATACCTCGATATTCCCCTCATCAAGCGCGGTGTATCTCTGAAGCTCTGCGTTAACCCAGCCCGGATCGTGTGTCTCCACATTCCAGTCATCGATGTTAAGGCTGTCGCCGTCAAACTCATCTGCCCACACGAGCTCGTAGTCGCCCATGTCTTCTGATGGCGCCTGCTCCTGCGCTGTATCGCTGTCACCTGCAACTTCTGCCTGCGCTGTCACTTCGCTTGAAGCCTCAGTAACTGCCGTCTCAGTACTCTGCACATTACCCTTTCCGCATCCCGCCAGCATTCCGGATACCATGGCAAAAGACATTACGGCTACCAATGTACTCTTTAAACTCTTCTTGATCATTTGATTTCTCCTTACAAACATATATCAATCGGTAAAAGCATCTTAAACGTTTAAGTACCATTTTTATATCAAAACCAGGCAAAAAATAACACATTCATGACTTGAAATACTATTTCAATGTTCATGAATGTGTTGATTACTTGATCATTATTAATTGTGATTAAACTTATGCATTGCCAAAGCTGATGCAAAGCATGCTGTAAGCAGCAGTATCCTCACATGAAGATCACTGTTCTGATCTCCGGTCTCTGATCTTCTTGCGCCAAGTACTTTGGACTGGGCAGTTGATTCGCCTGCTGAGTCTGCGCTCTCCATAATTACATTTTCTGTTGAGAGCACAACAGGCTGTATTCCTGTGTTATCTATAACTATAGTGTTATTTCCTTTTATGATCTGGATCTCTCTGGCAGTATCCGACATCTCTGCTGACTGCACTGATGAATTTCCTGTCGCATCAACCAGTATAAGCTCTCCATCTACTGTCTCGATATTGTACTGGTCGTTTACTTCATTACCGTTCTCATCAACAATGGTGATGTCAGAGATCTCGTTGAGCGATCTTCCTGCGCCTGTCTGGCTGCCGTTGATGACTACTCTCTCTATCCTGTGGCCATCCATAAGTGAACCTTCGCTGATGGTAAAGCTGTCATCGGTCAGTGTCTCACCAGAATCATTTCTTACTGAAGTTCCTGCCTCAATGGTTATGTCTCTCTTTCTGACAGTAACTGTATCGGTGTTAGGAGCCACGTTAAATCTGGCAGGAAGCACATTGCCTGCCTGATCTTTGATGATGAAATCTGCCGCTTCCCTAAGTGGTCTGTCATCTGCATCGTAGAAAATGACTTCCTGGGAATCGCCCGGGTTCACCACTTTTGCAAAAGCTTTTACTACGTTGATCCAGAACTGCTGTCCCTTGTATGTGAACTCTGTTCCAGCTCCGTTGTCAGCGTAAGACCTGAAGCCTATAAACTGACCGTAGCACTCGTAAAGGTATCCGATAAGTGGATTGCCTGATTCTTTATCGTGAATAACGATCTCAAAGCCACCTATAATGTGCTCTGAACCGTCGTACTCTATCTCCCTGCACTCAACACCGTTTTCAAGGAAAAGAGCTCGTACCTCAAGGGTAACTTCTGAGATAACTGCTTCAGCCTCGGTAAGCTCTGTGTTTTCTGATGAAATAGCTTCTGTTGCAGGTGTTGCTGTATCTGTTGCAGAATTCCTGTTGTCACCAGATGGTAAGTCTGTGCCAGCCGGAGTTCTGTTATCATTCCTGGATGAATCAGCTACACCGGAATTAGTAGACTCCTGTGTAGAAGGTATATCAGTTGTAGTCTGATTTGTGGAAGGTAGATTTGTAGACGTTCCATCTGTTATTGGTGTTACATTGGTCTGTGGATTTGTCGAACCATTTGATCCTGCCTGACTAACTGGTTCTGTCTGACCACTTGGTTCTGTCTGATTGTTTGTTCCAGCTTGATCGCTTGTTCCAGACTGACCGCTTGTTCCAGCTTGACCACTCGTTTCAGTCTGTCCGCTTGTTCCAGCTTGACCACTCGTTCCAGACTGTCCATTTGTTCCAGTCTCACCTCCCTGTTCAGATGGGCTTGTAGTTTCTTCCTGCCCAGACGGATTTGTAGGTTCCGTCGGGTTAGTAGGTTCTGTAACTGTTGGTTCTGTAACTGTCGGATCACTCGGTTCTGTGATTGCCAGATCACTGGGTACAACCACCGGCTCATCCTCTTCCCCAATTTCAGAAACCGTGGTCCTCTCCCTTATAACACCATCAACATGGACATATACATCCGAATACGGATAAGAAAATGGTGACGTCTTGATGACATACCAGACAACATAGTGTCTGGATTCATCAAAACCATCAATAACATCGGCGATATCTCCTGCCTCTGGTAGCCTTCTGAGCATAGTTGATACTTCGTTTGAAGCTGTAAATCCATCAGACAGGAGATCATCTTCCTGTCCATCGACTTCATGGGTACTCGAAGAAAAATCACTCGAAACCGCTCCATCGATCCTGATAGGATCAGAGTATACCTCTCCCAGATGAAGTGCCGGCTCACTCGGAATATCAGCGCCTATGGCATCTCCTCTGATGTAGAAGCATACATCCAAAGTGTCTTCGTTTTCGAAGTCACTGTCTGTCCCCTGTGTGCTCATCATAGGATCGTTATTAAGTTCTTCTGCTCTGACAGTGAAGGATGCGTCTTTACTCCCCAGTACGGCGCATGCAAGCATCATTGTCATCAGAGCGCACATAGCGCTCCTGGCCACTCTTTTCACAACGAAACCCTGCTCCCATAAGATATAAAATTTATATAAACATACTCCATCATGATAGCAAATCCACCATCATAATATCAATCATATTAAGGATTTTTTTTGATGAATTATCAAATAACCTTCATGGCATCAGATATAGAGGAAACCCCGATAATCTCTACATCTTTGAAGGTTGTCTTAAGTTTACTTTCCAGCGCTTTTGGCACTATACAGGTATGGAAACCAAGCTTCCTGGCCTCGGCCACACGGGCCTCTCCCATATTCACCGACCTTACTTCGCCGGACAGGCCTACTTCTCCAAAGGCGATCACATCACCGCTTATTGGTTTATTCCTGAAGCTGGATATCAGAGCCAGGCATATCCCCAGATCCAGTGAGGGTTCCGCAATCCTCATTCCTCCGGCGAGATTCACATAGGCATCCGATTCTCCCATGGCAAGCCCGACTCTCTTTTCCAGAACTGCCATCAAAAGATTTACTCTGTTGAAATCCGTACCGTTGGCCTGTCTCTTAGGGAATCCAAAATTGGAATGGCACACCAGTGCCTGAATCTCAATGAGAATTGGCCTTGTTCCTTCAACGGAACAGGTCACAATGGATCCGCTGGCATTTTCAGGTCTTCCATCCAGCATGAACTCTGATGGATTCGCCACCTCCATAAGTCCCTTTTCCTGCATCTCAAAGACGCCGATCTCATTGGTTGAGCCAAATCTGTTCTTCACCGCACGAAGGATCCTGTAGGAAGCATGTCTGTCCCCTTCAAAGTACAGCACAGTATCCACCATGTGCTCCAACACTCTTGGTCCTGCCACCTGCCCTTCCTTGGTCACATGTCCAACTATAAAGATGGAGATATTCATACTCTTGGCGATGCGCAGCAGCACCGATGTAGACTCTCTGACCTGAGACACACTGCCGGGAGCTGATGACACCGACTCATTGTACATGGTCTGAATGGAGTCGATCACCACAACCGCAGGCTTTGCCCTTGTGATAGCCTCCTCAATATTAGACAGATTCGTCTCACACATGAACTTGAGCTTGCCTGAAAAATCTCCAATCCTGTTGGCACGAAGCTTAATCTGACGAAGTGATTCCTCACCTGAAATGTAGAGAACCTCCCTGTCATCCGAAGACAGATTTCCCGCAACCTGCAAAAGAATCGTCGACTTACCTATACCGGGATCGCCGCCCACCAGTATAAGAGAACCCTTGACCAGACCGCCTCCCAGCACCCTGTTCAGTTCCCCTATATGAGTGTCGTACCTGTCCTCATCATTCATCTCAATTTCAGAAAGAGACTTAGGCGCCTCATAAGCACCTGCTGCCCGCTCACTGCTTCCAAGGCCCTTAGCCGCCTTTGGCGCAGGCTTAACCGTCTCCTCAACAAATGTATTCCACTCTCTGCAGCCCGGGCACTGTCCCATCCACTTTGAGGACTCATACCCACAGCTCTGGCAGAAATAAACTGTTTTGATCTTTGTCGCCATTGCATCTCCTTTGCATCGCAAAACTATAGAATCCATTATACATTATTTTATATGAAAAGGGTCCGACCTCTGCAGGTCAGACCCCTTAAACCATCTTATTCAGTTTGTAGTTGCTCCGTCACGAAGCATTCTGTCTTGACTCCGGAAGGCTGGCCAAAAGTGTATTTAAAGGCACAGGCCTGTAGTCAAATCCCAAAACCTCCAGAGTTTCCTCGTCAACATAACAGTCATAGCTCATCCATTCTGTTGAAAAGCTGATCTCAAATAATCCGTTACCATGTGATACTAAAGTGTTTCTCATTTCCTGCTGCGTAATGCCGGCTTCCTTTGCTGCTGCGCAAAGTGCCATGTTCATTGTTTTTACCATTGCTGTCCTCCTTTAATATCAGTGGAAGAGTCCGAATAATCCTCCTAACCCTTCATCATAGATTTCGTCAAAGATCTCGTCTGCAATCTCTTCGTATGCTTCATCCACAAGTTCCTCCATCGCGTCATTTACAACCTGATTAAGCACCTCGTCCTCTGAAACTGCTCTGTCCAGTTCACCAAGGACATCCCCAAGATTTTCAACTCCACTTTCCATAACCGGGCTTACAGCCTCTGTGTCGACACTTACTGTTACTTCCTCATCTCCCTCGTCAAAAGATACTTCTACAGTATCTTCTGTAACTTCTACTCTGACATCCTCATCAGAAACCTCAACCACAGCTTTCTCAGGTCCTGCCTTTGGAACCTGAACTGTCACCTGCTCGGTACCTGCAGTATTTGTAATCACCGGCGCTGCCATGGTTTCAGCGTCTGGATACTCACGCCTTTTTTCAGGGCTCTCCAGGTCAACAACAACCTTTTCTGCTCCGTCATTTACCACAACTTTGGTCTCAGGCTCTACTGCGACCTCCACATCCCCAAGCTCCACCAACGGGATCTGCGCTACAACAGGCTTATCAGCGGCCTTGGTAAAAGAGCTGGCGGAGAGGATTCCACATATTACAACAAGACCAGCTACAAGCCATGCCGTAGGTTTTCTCAAATTGAATATCTGCTTAACCCTGGTTCCTACTCCTACCTCACCAAAAGCGAGGGGATATGCCAGGACTACTCTCCTACGGGTACTGCATGAAAGCAGTGATCTGGCATATGATTTTTTCTGCAAAAGAGACATGTGGCTGACTACTCTCTCGTCGCAGGCCAGCTCAATGTCCCTGCAGAAGAGCATGTATGCAATCCATACAAGAGGGTTAAACCAATGGATCGCAAGGATTAAAAATCCCAGCTGTTTCCTTAGGTGATCAAATCTCTCAATATGTGCCCTCTCATGAGCCAGAACGTTTTTGATGGTCTTGTTATCAAGCCCTGAAGGCATATAGATTGTTGGTTTCAAAAGTCCAAATATAAATGCAGTGTCTATATCATCGCAGACATAAACTCTGTCACCTGTGATGTACCTTATGGACGCTGCCGTCTTCTTTTTGATTGATATATAACTAAACGCGGCGTATGACAGAACAGATAGCATTCCTATTAGCCAGATAATTGGGAGAAAAACTGGAAATCCTTGGGAGGATTCACTCTGTGGAAGAAATGAATTAGTCTGCTCCTCTTCTGCCACATCTGCCGCCTTAGTATCTTCGTCAAAAACATCCTTTGTATATCCAACTCCTTCGTAAAAACCGCCGTTAAACTTGGCTGTGGGCTCTGCCACCTCCTCTTTCTCCCCAAAGCAGGCATTTACGATATTTCCGAAATCAGGCATAAAGCCTACATGTGCTGTAACCTGAACCGGAACAATGAGCCTTAGTGCTACTATCGCCCAGAGCACACCCATGAACCATTTAGGTGCTCTTCGAAGCGGAAATCTGAGCAGTACAACTGCTAATATCAGTAAAAGAGCTGCTATACTCATTTCAAATACTTTTAAGAAAACAAACCCCATATATATCCCCTTTATATACTCCTATTTCACTCTTTCGCATTATCAATGATCCTGCGGATCTCATCGATCTCTTTTCCCGAGAGCTTCTGATGAGATGTAAAGGCTGCAAGGAATGCCGGAAGTGATCCGCCAAAGGCTTCGTCCACGAACTCTTCGCTCTTCTGGGTATAGAACTCGTCCTTGGAAATTCTGGAAGTTACTACGCCGTCCACGTTCTGAAACAGGCCCTTTTCGCAGAGCTTCTTCAGTACTGTATAGGTTGTTGATTTCTTCCAGCCAAATCTGTCTGCGCTGAGCTTAACCAGTTCACCGGAGCCCACAGGCTCTTTTTCCCATATGAGTTCAGCAAATTTCATCTGAACTTCGCCAAATTCTACAGCCATATATTCATCCCTCTCATTGGTCTATTTATTATAGACTTTATATTGTGAGTTTACACCCTATAGACCACTCTGTCAACCCTTATATTTATTTCATAATATTGATCGTTAGCAGATATATTACTTCCTTTTGATGCTTATGGATCTGATCACCATTCCATACTCCGACTGATCATTGGGCTCAAGAGTATATGTTGCCACATAATTTGAGTATCCGGGCTTTGAATCCATTTCACCCCAGTATCCCCAGAACATGTTGACTTTTCCAATGTATTTGCCGTCTTTTTCTGAGACAGAGCATTCATAGTTGGCAAGCGCTGTTTCTGTTTCCACAACACGCTCTACAATGAGTGCATAAGTGTTTTTTCCGTCGTTATACTTCACAGCATCATAAAGATCACAGACAGGTCCGATTGGAAGCTCATCCCAGTTTGCCTTCATTCCGAAGAGATCACGGCACCTGCTCTCCACATTCTCTTTTGCAACTGAGCTTCCATGGAAGCCATCACCATCCGGGCCATCATCTGCATTTTTGTCCTCGGAGAAGCCGCCCATGCCAAGGACGAAAGTACTGTCGATCTCAAAATCCGAATCACAGGACAGGACTGCTGCCCTCATCTTATCTTCATCAGTAAGATCAAGGGTAATATTATCTGCCTCTTTGGCGTTATAATCAGACTTCGTCATCATGGTTGCCCACATGAATCCGCACAGGTAGTCAGCCATCTCTTTTAACGCATCCTCAGCTTTGGAATATTCAGATGCCCCAATGTAATCTCCGGTATGCTTGACATATGCAGAGCCATATCCGGCTGATTTTGCGGCATCTTTATAGGATTCTGCTTCCGCTTTAGTCTCTGATCTTCCAATGGTGACACAGTAATATGGATCCTTGTTCATGTTTGCCCAGTCACATGAATAGACATAGGTTGCAGGAAGGTCCAGAGCCTGAAGCTTTGAAACAAGATCCCTGGCATCATCCTCATTTTTGAAGGCATCTACCCACAGACCGTAAAAGGGCTCCTTCATCATCTGCCCATAAGCTCCAAAGGAATCTTCCCCAAAGACCACTTCGTCCATAGTAGTTACATGGATGTCTTTTTCTGATATACGTTCATATCTTGCTTCAGCCTGCATACTGGAAGGCGCATCTGAACCCTGGATCGCAATAGCCAGGCTGTCCCCTTCCACTTTATAGTCAGCAGTGAACTCAAAGGGCTGTCCTCCGCTGTCGATGGTGTTCCCCATGAAGTCAAAGGAACCATCTCTGAATTCACAGCCTCCTGAAGCAAAGAACACTTCTTTAGATGGGTCTTTTTCATAGATGTACATATTCGGTCCTGCAAACCGTACGTAAAGATTTGTATCGCCTTCTTCGCATCTCCAGTAACCCTGAAGCTTCTCATCTCCTGCAGCTTTGTCATCCTTCAGATAGGAAAAGAAATCCTCCACCATCTCATTTTTGCTAAAGAGCCTGCTGTCATTTGAATCATCAGGCACAAGGAAGCCCTCCCTGTCAAAGCCTTCAAATACCAGGCCTTCATCGGTAAGGGTTATAGTTCCCTCATGTCCTGCATCCCAGTACATTCCTGCATTGGACATGATAGAAAAACTCAGGGCATTGACCTTAACCTTATCAGCAGCAGTGCTGGACATATCATCGGCATCAAATGGAATAAATTCAGTTGCCCAAAAACTGTAAGCTTCATAGCTTCCTTCATCAGGCATCGCCTTCCCACAGTATGCATACAGATTGTCACCAAAATTGACAACGTTCATTATGTAGTACTCGTCTTCGTTGCCGCCTGTGCTGTGATAAGCGTATTTTCCTACCATACGCTCTGCCAGCGACTTTTCAGCGTTGTCTTCTTCCGCGGCGCTTTGAGTTTCGCTGCTCTCTGTAGCTTCAGCAGTATTCTCTTTTGACGCATCTGCTGTCTGCTGACTTCCAGTGCTGATCGCAAAAGTGCTCTCGGCCTCATTTTGTTCTCCGGAACTACCTTTTGTCTCTCCGCATCCCCCTAAAACACAGATACTTAAAAGGCCAGCCAGTGGAATAAAAAATCTTCTCTTCATCTGTCAGTACTCCTTCCTGGGTTAGATCAGGTCACTTTACTTCACCCGGGCCATATACCCAAACCTCGCTTACGCAGGTATCATCATATTTTGCACCCTTATCTGCTCCGGTAATTGTTATTGTTATGGTATCCGTAATCACAGGCTCATCCAGGCCAATCCTGAAGCGGTTCATATCAGCAAAATCCTGTGGTGAAAAGTTCTCATTTCCATAGCCCCAAAGCTCATCACTATTGGCAGTTTTTCCCTCTCCAAAATCAACCTTTACAGAAGTCAGTGTCCCATTATTTGTGAACTGTTCATGTCCGGCAGTATATCCGTTTACAAGCTGAATTCCATACACCGGCTGCTTATTATCAAGATGGAGCGTGATAGTTTCTCCAACGCCGGTTCCGGGTACTCCCTCGACCCAGACGGTTGAAGGATCGCCATCTATCAGATTGTTCACCGAATATGACTTTTCGCCTGATCCCGCAAGCTCTGACGATGCCTCTACAGAAGCGATATTGATATCTACATCCCGGCATCTGCCATAAACAAGCGTTGCTCCAAACTTGCTGTCAGTGTTTTTTACAAAAAGAATGTCTGCGCATCCTAAAAACAGTTCTCCCTCGCCGTTGCTCTCGTAGAACAAAGGTCCTGAAAGGAGGATATAATCCTCATCCTCGAAGAACTGCCTGCCAACCACCAGGTCAACAGCCTCACCGTCAGCAAAAGGAATAACGATCTTATCATCCTTTATCTCTTCCCTCTCAGCAGGGCTGAAGTTGTCCTCTCCGTAGGCATCCATGAACATTTTCCTGGCATCTTCAAGAGGCATCCCCCATGTATCGTCATCAATTTTCACTGCCATATCTTCATAGATTTCTGAATTCCACCATATGACAGCCTCAAGTAACCGGTAACGGATGCGTGATCTTTCGTCATTACTCATCTGAGCAAAGATCACACCGGACTTGTCTATAACACCTGCAGTTGTAGCACAGTCAGACATAGCCTGCAGTATTTCCGCGTTTTTAGGATGCACAGACTCCGTTCCCAGCAGCAATTTGATCTCATCTTCGCACTGCTGCAATGTCATTGCCTTAATCTTTGATGAGACATCTTGCGCCTCTGTATCCGCCTTCTGCTCTTTGCTGGCAGTATCCTCGCTCTTTTCCGAGATCTCTTTTGCCTCCTCTGTCTCCTTTGGAGCTTCAGATGAATCACTGCCTGCTTTATCCTCCGAAGCAGCTTCAGAAGGTACCTCGGTTGTACCCGCTGGCTCCGTTGTCTCCGTATTCCCCCCGGAACCTCCGCATCCTGCCAGAAGCAAAATGCTCATAGCACCGATAACTATTCCTGCAATCTTTTTATTCATAATTTATCCTTTCTTTCCGGAAATTTAACTTGGGCATAATAATTATAGCGTTTATGCGGGTATCCATCAACGAAAAGCTGATAACAGCCACATCAAAAAAGGCATTCGGCACGCCAATTTACACATCAGCACACCAAATGCCTATATTTGCTTATATTTACCTATATTTCATTGTCCGGCCACGTGTTGCACTTCTTACATGAACTTCACACAAAGCATCGTTATATCATCAAACTGCGGTGCATCACCAACAAATTCATCGATATCATTTTTAACATTCTCGATGACTTCTTTTACACCCGCATCAGGATTCTTATTGAGTGCTGCGATCAGCCTGTCATTGCCAAATAGTTCGTTGTTCTTGTTTGTAGCCTCTGTAACACCATCGGTGTAGCACATGAGAGTATCACCATGGTGAAGCTCAAACTCATGCTCTTTAAACTTAAGTCCTTCCATAGTGGCAACAGCCGGTGAGTGCCTGTACACAACAAGCTCAAACTGTCCGTCAGCTCTGCGAAGTGCCGGATGCTCATGACCTGCGTTGGCCGCAATTCCTTTTCCGGTATGGATGTCAACAATCGCAAGCCATACAGTAACAAACAGTTCAGCCTCGTTGCCTTCACACAGCTGCTCGTTGGCATAGCTGAGGATCTCTGACGGTGTTCCTCCCATGATGGCCCTGTTCTTGATAAGGGTCTTGGCGATCACCATGAAAAGAGCTGCAGGCACACCCTTACCTGATACGTCAGCAACAACAAGTCCAAGATGATCCTTGTCGATCATGAAGAAGTCGTAGAAGTCTCCGCCTACCTCTTTGGCCGGATTCATGGAAGCATACAGATCGAACTCGTTGATATCCGGGAACGGTGGGAATATCCTGGGCAGCATATCTGCCTGGATCTGAGTTGCTACATTAAGCTCAGCTCCTATTCTCTCCTTCTCCGCAGTAAGTGATGTTACGCTGTCAATATATTCATTGATATCCTGCTCCATGCGCTTCATGGCATCGGCAAGATTCTCTATCTCATCTCCGGTAGTAATACTTAGATTGCTAAAGGTATGACCTTCTTCTGAATTGGTGTAATCAAGAGCTGCTTTGGAAAGCTTATTGATAGGTCCCACTACTCTTCTCCTGATGGCACGTATAAAAATAGTAGACAGGACAAGGGCTATGATAATAGTCAAAATTCCCAGAACAAGACCAAAAGCTTTCTCTTTATTCTTTATGTCATTCATGGAAATATCCGCAAGTCCAAGAGCCACAACCTCTCCTTTGGAATTGTGGATAGGATAACCGGCTGTAACCAGCCATCCGTACTCTTTTGTATTGGTGATATAGGCAGGATACCCAATCTCAGGATCATCCAAAACTCCATAGTTTATTTCATACAGAGGATCATAAACTCCGGGAGGATTGGCATTCTCTGAGGAACCATCAGCCACGTAGAAGGTTATTTTTTCCTTGGGATAAACATATACGACATAAATGTCGACGCCATTAGCTTTACTCAGACGCTGAAGCTTTTCAAGCTCGCTTTGATACTCCGGCGTTTCCTCCAGGAACTTGAAATGGCTGATGTAGTCGACAAATTCAGGTGTTCCCATCATTTCGCTGCCGACTTTTGTATCGAGGCCTTCATAAATGTCCACAATCTGGTTTTTGAGAACTTCAATTTTATCCCCATCCACACTTACAGCTACCGTGTGTGCCAGATTGGTAACATTTCTTTCGTATTCCACATTGATGGCTCCGTCAAACACCCATACGGCCAGACTTCCCAGTGCAATGCTAAGTACAGCAACCATGATAATTACCAGCAAAACACTTTTCTTTCCAAGGGACAATTTCTTTGTATTAATCATATTTTCACCACCATTGTATTGAATCCCTGATATCGTCTATAGTAAAAAGATTTTGCTTTTTTCTTTATTACATCCATTCCAAGAGCGTTGAAATCCGCATTGGACGAATCATCAACTTCATCCAGATTTTTCTTATCCATACTAAAGGGGTTAAAGCTCACCGCATTGTCTCTGATATGCAGTGAAAAGCCCTTTTGACCGTTAGAAATAAGCGTAAGCTGAATAAGACCGTGATCTTTTCCGGCTCCCGCAAATCCACTGTGTATAATGGCTGAGCATACCTCCTCGACAGTCATCTGCACATAGTACATCTGCTTCATATCCGCTTCCCACTTGTCACAGAATTCCTCAATTTCAGGAAGCATCTGGCTGAGGTCATCAACGTTACCGCGAAGAGTCTTGCTGAATATCTTGTCCGCCTCAATTCGCTTGTCCTCTTTTAAGAAGAACTTTAAATACACATATATGATGATGCAGGTAAGTATTTCAGCAATTGCGTAGGAATACCAAAAGGCCATCTTTCCTATCACAATGCTTATCAGCATTACTGGTATAATTATAACAAATCCACGTAACGTTGAAAGAAGGAATGCAGGAAAAGTTATGTTTCTGGCAGTATAAACATTCGCCTGCAGAATATTCCATCCGGCAAACACAATGCAGATACAGAACGCTCTGATTGCATAAGTTCCGTAAGTAAGCGCCGCTTCCTCTCTAAGTCCAAAGAGCATGCAGATCTCTTTTGCAAAAACAGCTGTCAGAGCAATAAGTACGATTGAAGTGATTATCGTTATGTTCTTAAGAAGATTCTGAGTCTTATCACTCTCTTCATAATTGCATTCCGACTCGTAGGTAGTCAGGATAGGCTGAGCCGCCTGACATATAGCATTAAATACATAGCCCATCATATAGCTGATGCTCTGGACGATTTCAAATACCGCAACTCCCAATTCCCCTGCAATACGAAACAGCGCATTGTTGGCCACCAGGATAAAGATAAAGGTATAAACATACGAAACACAGGACGCAACGCCGGTCCTGAAGCTGCTCCATACACCGTTAAAATTCGGAGCAAATTGCTTAAACCGCAGATGTGATGCCTTATAGTAAATAAAGAACACCTCTATCAAACTGGTTATCACTACGCCCATCATTGTAGCGATGGCTGCTCCGGTAACTCCCAGTCCTGCGAACAAAACCAAAATGATATTCAGGAAAAAGTCGCATCCATTTCCCAGCTGTGACGCTATAGATGTCTCCCAGGACAGATCGTCATTTCTCATGTAATATCCGGTTGTATACGAAAAGAAAAAGAACGGCGCGGCCAAAAAGAGAATCCGCAGATATGTTACAGTTGCAGCAAACAGTTCCTGATTGGAGGCGCTGGCACCGAGCAAAGTCGCGATGCCTCCAACAAAAAGATTACCAAGGATTGCAATTGCAACTCCAATAAGAAGGACTGATATGATTATTCCGTGATAGTCCTCCTTAGCCTCAAGCTCTTTTCCGCTGGCCATATTCTTGGAGAACGAAACAGCGCCCCCGAGGCCAAAGGAATGCATTATGACGTTGTAGATCATGAATATCGGAATAGCGAAAGCAATTGCCGCAAGGCCGGTGGTTCCCATTCTGTTTCCCACAACCAGCGCATCTGCCATATCCGCCACTGACAGAACCAGTGCGGAAGACAACGCCGGCAGGTACTCCCTTGCGAACATCTGTCTTGTAAATTCTGAAACTCTGCGTTTGGTCATTTCTGTCTGCCCTTAAACATATCAACCATTCCACATGGATGCATGAATTCCTTTGCTGTTTTTAAACCTTCAATTCCCAGATCTTCTTCATAATTATAAAACTTCACCGTGGGAGGCATGGTAGATGAGAATATCTGTCTGACATAGTACTGCAGCCCGTGTTCATTGATCGCTGTCTTTTGAAGACACGCATCAACTGTATCTTCAGACAAAAAATATCCTGCCGCCACGGCACACGGAGCCTCATCCATATATACAACAACCCCCTCTATTTTAAGCTGCGAAAAAGAGCCGAGCATTACTTCCAATGCTCCAAGGTCGTTACATTCCTGCTTGTTGTCCTTGTTTCTTCTCCATATATCCAGAATATACCTGATATCCGGCATGGTATCTTCCCCGAGCTTTTTAACCTGAAAGGTATGCTCTTTTACAAGCTTTTTCACATACCTTTTCTTTCTGGAGAGACTGCTGCCGGGAAGATTTTCAATCGTATCCCTTTCATAGACATATTCGCTGTCGTCTGGGGCTGCTTCAACCTCAAACGCCCCGGGAAAATTCTCCTCCAGAAAGCTCACATCTTCCTTTGTCATATATTTGAATCTGAGCTTATCATCCTTTAGTCTGTCGGATATAAAAGCCTTCTTCTGCTCTGCGCTTCCCACCGGGAAAAACCACGTGTTAGCCCCAGCCTTATCAAGCTTTGCCGCATACAGGTCAGAAGAGACATATATCGATATCTTCATGTCTCTAGCCCATATATACAGGGATTCAAAGGCGTGGGCGCTGTCGCCATAGCCATATTCCTTGTATATACGTGATATGGTTTCTGCCATTTCCATATCAATTTTTTTAATGTCGATCGGTTCCATTATTGTATTTTTCGTATCCTTTCACAGATAACATATCCGTCCTTTAGTTTAAGCATCTCCTCCGGTTTAGAGGCGCCATCGCCGGTCCTTGTGGCCACTGCATCAATGAGTTCCAGCTTTTCATTTGTTTCTGTATCAATGTAGAAGCATTCATAGCTTTTGAACGCCCTGAGGATAAGGTCTGCCTCGGCAAAAGACATATCGCTCCTTATAGTGTACTGAAGCGGATCCGGCATATCCCAGTACTGCACTTCTCCCTCCTGGGGATATGCATTTTCCCACAGCCTGTCAAAGTCAGAAACCAGCGTGTCTATCATATCAGGGATCAGGTCCCACTGACGCTCCGATAGGCTAACCAGATCATCCTTGTCCGGGTAGACCGGGCACTCTTTTTGAATAAGTATCTTACCTGTATCAAGTCCTTTCTCCATCTGGTGAAAGGTAACACCGCTTTTGGTAAGGCCCTTTAAAATGGTAAGAGGCATAGGCCATGCTCCCCTTCCCACAGGAAGATACGACGGATGGACGTTTACTATCCTGAACTCCGGTATTACCGGAATTATGTGATAATATCCTGCACAGAGCATAAAATCACATCCCATGTCCATCAGTTCATAAAGGTCATCCTTTGTTATCTTATTTATCTCAAGCGGAATGTCATGCTCCCTGGCAAATCCGATGACCTTTGTATTAAACTCTGTATAATTATCAGTCTTACAAGTAAATATCTTAACTATCTCACAGCCTGCTTTGTAGAGGCTTGTAAGCGCAGGATACAAAAGATCTATCCCTACATATGCAACCTTCATAGTATCTCCATATTATACTTATTTATTTAATTGTATCATTAGTTTGCGAAATAAAGTATGAAAGTAGTATAAAAATCCAAAAGGGGCGACCAACCAGGCCGCCCCTTTTGGAGTAATAGGGATTTCAGGTATTAACCCTTTTTTTAGTTGTTTTCTTCCTCCTCATCCTTCTTCTTTCCAGTGATGAGAACTGTGATTGCAACGACTGCAGAAATAAGGATTACAAGTATCTTGGATGCAGTATTTGCTGAATCCTCTGTTCTGCCTCTTCTTGCTCCGAGAACTGCTGCGCCACTTTCGTTTGCTACCGGTCTTGTTGCTCCAAGAACTGCTGCAAGATCAACGGGTGCCTGTGCAGGAGTAGCTCCAGTCGGTACAAGAGTTTCAACGACAAATGTAGGTGTATCGTCTGCTGGTGTATCATCTGTAGGTGTATCATCAGGAGCAGGTGCCGGTGTAGGATCTGGAGTTGGTGTCGGAGTTGGTGTTGGTGTCGGCTCCGGTGTTGGTGTCGGAGTCGGTGTTGGTGTCGGCTCCGGTGTTGGTGTCGGAGTCGGTGTTGGTGTCGGCTCCGGTGTTGGTGTCGGCTCCGGTGTTGGTGTCGGCTCCGGTGTTGGTGTCGGATCCGGTGTTGGTGTCGGAGTCGGTGTTGGTGTTGGCGCCGGTGTAGGTGTCGGGGTCGGGGGTGGTGTTGGCGTCGGTGTA